>RWZG01000022.1_pt1 | contig 37827 bp, 32 predicted proteins | sample 2187661 | NCBI WGS metagenome assembly RWZG01 (sample SAMN10531869, study PRJNA481165) | viral metagenome | isolation source: viral particles purified by filtration and ultracentrifugation from about... | host: Nasonia vitripennis 12.1 | place: USA:Tennessee | collected 2011-04-01 | reverse complement strand
TGTAGCTGCGTTAGGTTTTATGCCTGGAATGGCAATAGCTAATGTACGTGAATATAAATTACTTCGCTCTAAAGAGACGCGTAATACTTGTACCTACTGTTCTGTCGGTTGTGGATTACTAATATATAGCATGGGCGATGGCGCCATGAATGCTAAATCCGCGATATTCCATGTCGAAGGTGACTCAGACCACCCGGTAAACCGTGGTGCTTTATGCCCTAAAGGGGCTGGTCTGCTCGATTATATCCAAAGCGAAAATCGTTTACGTTATCCTGAATATAGAGCACCAGGCTCTGATAAATGGGAGCGCATTAGTTGGGATGATGCCTTCACACGCATTGCACGCTTAATGAAAGATGACCGCGATGCGAATTTCATCGAAAAAAATGCTGAAGGAACAACAGTAAACCGTTGGTTATCAACAGGAATGCTTTGCGCATCAGCTGCCAGTAACGAAACGGGAATGTTGACACAAAAATTCGCCAGATCGCTAGGAATGCTAGCGGTTGACAACCAAGCGCGTGTCTGACACGGACCAACGGTAGCAAGTCTTGCTCCAACATTTGGTCGCGGTGCGATGACCAACCACTGGGTTGATATCAAAAATGCCGATGTTGTCGTCGTTATGGGCGGTAATGCTGCGGAAGCACATCCTGTTGGGTTCCGTTGGGCAATTGAAGCGAAAAATAATAATGATGCCACACTGATTGTCATAGACCCGCGTTTTACGCGTACCGCATCAGTTGCTGACCATTATGTCCCAATTCGTTCAGGTACCGATATTACCTTTTTATCGGGCGTTTTACTGTACCTGATTGAAAATCAAAAAATCAATGCTGAATATGTTCAGAACTATACCAATGCATCATTGATTGTTAGAGATGATTTTGACTTTAACGATGGCTTATTTAGTGGCTATGACGCTGATAAGCGTAGTTATGACAAAACCAGTTGGAACTATAAGTTTGATGAAAATGGTCACGCATTACGCGATGACACTTTACAAGACCCACGTTGCGTGTGGAATTTACTTCACAAACACGTATCACGCTATACGCCTGATATTGTTGAGCAAATTTGTGGAACACCAAAAGCAGACTTCTTGAAGGTTTGTGAAATTTTAGCCACAACAAGCGCGGCAGATAAAGCCGGGACTTTCCTGTATGCGTTAGGTTGGACACAACATACTGTTGGTGCACAAAATATTCGTACCATGGCGATGATCCAGTTACTGCTAGGTAACATGGGGGTTGCTGGTGGTGGCGTGAACGCGTTACGTGGGCACTCGAATATTCAAGGCTTAACAGATTTAGGGTTACTATCAACCAGTTTACCGGGTTACTTGACACTACCTTCTGAAAAACATCAGAACATTGATAGCTACCTTACTGCGAATACGCCAAAAGCGACATTGCCAAATCAGGTAAATTTCTGGAGCAACTATCCTAAGTTCTTTGTGAGTTTGATGAAGTCTTTCTATGGGGATTCCGCTCAAGCTGAGAACCAATGGGGTTATGACTGGTTACCTAAATGGGACCAAGCTTATGATGTGATGAAGTATTTTGACATGATGAGCAAAGACCAAGTGACTGGCTATATCTGTCAAGGGTTTAACCCAGTAGCGTCATTCCCTGATAAAAATAAAGTGGTTAGCTGCCTTAGTAAGTTGAAATACCTGATTGTTGTCGACCCGTTAGTCACTGAAACGGCTAATTTCTGGCAAAATCATGGTGAGATGAATGACGTTGATACAGCTTCGATTCAAACCGAAGTGTTCCGTTTACCATCCACTTGTTTTGCGGAAGAAGATGGTTCGATAGCCAACTCAGGCCGTTGGTTACAATGGCACTGGCAAGCGGCAGATGCTCCAGGTGAAGCGCGTAATGATGGCCAAATATTGACCGGTATTCTGTATAAAATCCGTGAACTGTATGAGAAAGAAGGCGGCCAAGGCCAAGATCCTCTGATGCAAATGAAATGGAATTATAAACAACAATTCCATCCGGAATCAGAAGAAGTGGCGAAAGAAAACAACGGTGTTGCACTGGTTGATCTTTATGATGCCGATGGCAATTTACAAGCGAAAAAAGGCGAACTACTCAGCTCATTTGCTTTATTGCGTGCAGATGGTTCAACGGCATCTTCTTGCTGGATTTACACTGGTAGCTGGACTGAGAAAGGCAACCAGATGGCAAATCGTGATAATAGCGACCCATCCGGTATCGGTAATACACTTGGTTGGGCATGGGCATGGCCTCTGAACCGCCGTGTGATTTATAACCGTGCTTCTTGTGACACCCAAGGTAAACCGTGGAATAAAGACCGCGTGCTTATCGAGTGGAATGGTAAAAAATGGGTCGGTAATGATATTCCTGACTTCAATGCTTCTGCTCCTGAAGTCGGAACTGGGCCATTCATCATGCAACCAGAAGGTTTAGGTCGTTTATTTGCTATCGATAAGATGGCTGAAGGGCCATTCCCTGAGCACTATGAGCCATTTGAAACACCACTTGGCACTAACCCGTTGCACCCGAATGTGGTTTCTAACCCAGCGGCGCGGATTTTTGATGAAGACAAGAAACGTCTTGGTGACCACAAAGATTTCCCTTATGTCGGAACCACATACCGTTTAACAGAGCATTTCCATACGTGGACTAAGCATGCTCGCTTGAACGCAATTGCTCAGCCTGAGCAATTTGTTGAGATCAGCGAAACATTAGCAAAAGCCAAAGGAATTGCGTTAGGCGATAAGGTCAAAGTCAGCAGTAAACGTGGGTTTATCAAGGCTGTTGCAGTTGTCACTCCTAGATTACAAACGCTGATGGTGGATGGCAAACCAATTGAAACAGTTGGACTACCTATTCACTGGGGCTTTGAAGGCGCGACTCAAAAAGGGTTTATCACCAATACGTTAACGCCGTCTGTCGGCGATGCTAACTCTCAGACACCTGAGTATAAGGCATTCTTAGTTAACATTGAGAAGGCGTAAGGGAGGGAACATGTCCATGCAATCTCAAGACATTATTAAACGTTCCGCGACCAATAGCATTACGCCTCCGCCACAAGCGCGTGATGATAAGCTTGAAGTCTGTAAGCTCATTGATGTGTCATCTTGTATCGGCTGTAAAGCTTGTCAAGTGGCATGTTCTGAGTGGAATGATATCCGTGACGAAGTTGGTCATTGCGTTGGGGTTTATGATAACCCAACGGATTTAAGCGCAAAATCGTGGACGGTGATGCGTTTTAGCGAAACCACTGAAATGGGTAAGCTAGAATGGTTGATCCGTAAAGATGGCTGTATGCACTGTACCGACCCTGGATGTTTGAAATCTTGCCCATCAGCTGGAGCAATCATTCAGTACGCAAATGGTATTGTGGATTTCCAATCAGAGCACTGTATTGGTTGTGGTTATTGTATCGCGGGTTGCCCATTCAACATTCCTCGATTAAACCCGAAAGACAATCGAGTGTACAAGTGTACCTTGTGCGTTGATAGGGTGAGTGTTGGTCAAGAGCCAGCATGTGTGAAAACTTGTCCAACGGGGGCTATCCGTTTCGGCACGAAAAAAGAGATGTTGGAATACGGTGCAGAGCGCGTAACTAAATTGCAAAATCGGGGGTATGCGCAAGCGGGAATTTATGATCCTGAAGGTGTGGGTGGTACGCATGTTGTTTATGTGCTTCACCATGCTGACAAACCTGAACTGTATCATGGCCTGCCTAAAGACCCGCAAATTGATACACCAATCAATCTGTGGCAGGGCATCTTGAAACCACTTTCTGTCGTTGGATTTATCGCGACCTTTGCAGGGTTGATTTTCCACTATGTGGGAATTGGTCCAAACAAAGAAGTGAGTGATGAAGAGGAGAAAGATGACCATGAGTAAGAAAAGCAAAATGATTGTGCGGACAAAGTTTATTGACCGCGCGTGTCACTGGACGGTTGTCATCAGCTTCTTCTTGGTTGCTTTGTCGGGGATCGCGTTATTTTTCCCAACATTGAAATGGTTGACGGAAACCTTTGGTACACCGCAAATGGGACGGATTTTACATCCCTTCTTTGGTGTGTTGATTTTCGTTGTGCTGATGTTTATGTTTGTTCGCTTTGTGAAACACAATATTCCAGATAAGAAAGACTTACCTTGGATTAAAAATATTGTCGAAGTATTGAAGGGTAATGAACATGAAGTGGCTGATGTAGGTAAATATAACGCCGGTCAAAAAATGATGTTCTGGAGCATCATGAGCCTGATTTTTGTGCTCTTGATAACTGGTATTATCATTTGGCGCCCTTATTTTGCACATTTATTCCCAATGTGGGTTGTGCGGTGGGGGTTGTTGATTCATGCCGTTGCTGCGATTGTATTGATCCATGCCATTTTAATTCATATGTACATGGCATTCTGGGTTAAAGGTTCAATCAACGGAATGATCGAAGGGAAAGTTAGCCGCCGTTGGGCGCGAAAACATCACCCTCGTTGGTACCGTGACGTAGAAGCGAAAGAAGCCAAAGCCGAAGCTGAAAGTAAAAAATAATTTACGCAGTAGGTGCTAAATAACATTAAGCCATCACATTGTGATGGCTTAGGTTGTTGACAAAGCGGGATAAAAGCGTGGTTTTTCCCACTTTGTGTTATCAGCCGAAAATCAATAAATTGATTTTCCTAATTTATTTTCAAAACCTATTAGATTTGCAGCTAAACATAATATGTTTGGCTGCAAATCTGAGCCATCACATTGTGATGGCTTTTTTGTGGGTATTTGGGCTTATATGGTTTCTTATTGATGAGATTTGTTTAAAAAGTCACTGGCCTTGATGCGATACAACACATGCTCTTGCAACCAATGGCCATCAGGGAGTGCTGGGTGATAAAAGTTATTTAGTTGTTTTATCATTCCTAGTCTTTTCATTACGGATTCTGATGGTGAATTAACCACTGCCGTAAATGCAACCAGTTCGGGCAGATTTAGTTTATCAAAAGCATATTCGATGACACGACTCGCTCCTTCAGTGGCATAGCCGTGGTGCCAATATTCCGGTAACAGACGCCAACTTAATTCGATACAAGGGGAAAAAGGTAAATTAGAGGCGGGAATATTTAAACCAATAAACCCAATGAATTGTCTATTGGATTTTAATTCAACAGCCCATAATCCCCATCCTCCTTGTTGAGCAAATTTATCTATGATGGCTTGCATAAATTGTGCATTTTGCTGCTCATTAAGCACAGAAGGAAAATAATGCATGACATCGGGATGGCTATTCATTTGGTAAAATGACTGTTTATCTTCTTCTTGCCACCCACGTAGCCGTAAACGTATTGTTTCTAACTCAATGATTTTCATGGCTACTTTTTATTAAGACGCATATGAAGAATAGGGAATGGATTACCTTCGCCGTCTAATTCAGAACGTGCATATTGTGTAAAACCCATATGTTGATAGAACCCGATAGCTTGAGGATTTTGTTCGTTAACATCCAACTCAGTAATGCCTAAGGTATCAATGGCATATTGAAGCAGTTTTTTCCCTGTACCTTGGCCTCTACTTTCTTGGGAAATAAACAACATTTCAAGGCGGTGTTTATCGCACCCTAGAAAACCGGTCATATTGCCTGCGCTATTGAATGTCACAAAAACAGCTAAATACGGCAAATAAATATCTTTGATAGCAATTTTTAGTTCAGCAATTTTTTCTTCAGTTAAAAAATGGTGAGTTGCTCTCACTGAAGACTCCCAAACACGAATAATATCATCATCGTGTGCACGTGTTGCGCTTTGGACTATCATTATATTATCTCCGTGTATTGATTGGAAAATCTTAACTGCTGGTTTTCTTCTGTCAATCGTTTGTTTTTAATTTACCTTAAGATTGTTTTTGAGATATTTATCGCAGAAAAAAAAGTCAACTTCGTCATTATTAGATAAGTTGCGGTGTGATTTTTCGCTAAGTTCTTTATATAGCGATGAACGTATTTTTCTTTGTTGCTTTAATTGTAGGGGTATATTAATGAAATATAAATTGCTAACTCTCTGTTTATCTACGGCATTATTAACACCTATTGCGCCTGTATTAGCGAGTACAGATAGCAAAACAGATATGGTTTTAGATCAAGTTTTAGTCCTTAGCCGCCATAATTTACGTACACCTATCGTAAATACCGGTATTCTTACTGAAGTGACTGATAAAAAATGGCCTGCATGGGATGCACAAAGTGGTTATCTCACTACTAAAGGCGGCGCACTTGAAGTCTACATGGGGCATTATTTTAGGGAGTGGATAGACCAAAACAAATTACTTGCAGATGAACTGTGTCCAACAAGTAATGAGGATGTATACCTTTATACAAATAGTCTCCAAAGAACGATAGCAACTGCCCAATTCTTTGCTGCAGGCGCATTTCCAGGATGCAAGGTAAGTATTCATCATCAGCCTGAAATTGGTAAAATGGACCCTGTTTTTAACCCAATTATTACCAATGCTTCCCCTGAATTTAAACAGCAGGCACTCGCTGAGATGGAACAATATTTTAAAGGGTTATCACTGACTGCGGGTTATGACGAATTAGATAGTGTTCTGAATATTAAAGATTCTCAGAAATGTAAAACAGACAAATTATGTAATTTAAATAACCAAAAAAACAGCTTTATTATTGAAGCTGAAAAAGAACCAGGCGTCAGTGGTCCATTAAAAATTGCGAATTCAGCGGTGGATGCGATAGACCTTCAATATTATGAAGGTTTTCCTGCTAATGAAGTGGCTTGGGGGCTTGTGAATACCCCTGAAAAATGGAAAAAACTGAATACGCTAAAAAATGCTTACCAAGAAACGTTATTTACGCCAAAAATCATTGCAAAAAATGTCGCACATCCAATACTCAATTATATCGATAAAGGCTTTGTTTCGGTCGATAAAGGAGAAACAGCAAAATTTATATTCTTAGTCGGTCATGACTCGAATATTGCGTCACTCATGTCAGCAATGGATTTTAAACCGTATCAATTACCAGAGCAGTATGAACATACCCCGATTGGAGGTAAATTAGTGTTCCAACGCTGGACAGATAAGCAAGCGAATAAAGATTTTATGAAAGTCGAATATGTTTACCAAACTGCAGACCAGCTTAGAGATAATACGTATTTATCATTACAAACACCGCCTAAACATGTCACATTAGAGCTAAAAGGGTGTCCAATTGATAAAAGCGGCTATTGTTCTTGGGAAGATTTTCAAAAAGTCATGGCGACAGCCTTAGAACAGTAATCACGGTATATTGATGCCCTACAAACTTGAGCGGGGCATCATTTTTTGGGAAGATAGCCAAATTATATATTGGGTTTATTAATATCTTATGTGGACAAAATAGTCACTATGCCTATTCAGTTTTTTCAGCTAAATCAAATTGCTACCGCAGATCTTATCGCATTAAATACTCATCCAGCTGTACTTGAACATATGCCTCTAGGCAGCAGCCATTTCGATGAACAGGCCTGCCAGCAGTGGGTTTCAGGAAAAGAGCTGCATTGGGAGCAACATGGCTATGGAGTATGGGCCATTATGATTGATGACCAATTTGCCGGCTGGGGAGGGTTACAAAATGAAGCGGGTGATGCAGATTTAGCTTTAGTGTTACATCCTAAGTTTTGGGGAAAGGGAAAATCTATTGTTAAGAATATTATTAATAAAGCTTTTACATCACTGAAGGTTGAGTCAGTTACAATACATTTACCGTTAACACGCAAGAAAGTATCCGCGATTTTACGTTATGGTTTTACTGAAGAACGCATTGTTGATTTTGATGGTATTCCTTTTAAACGCTTTAGATTAAGCCATTCATCAGTTTTATAGCATAAAAAAACCCCGCTAAAAAAGCAGGGCGTGAAAATCACGAAAATGTTTATGAGCCTTTAATTTACCCTAAATGAACACATAAATAGCCCTATAAAGTGTATGTCTTTGCTGTTTTTTGTAACAATCATTAAGGCTAAACCTTTTGTTTGTAAAATGTGTTTGCTTAAGCTCCAAATAGCACTTTAGTCTTTATTATCTAACCACTAATACACTAGTTTTTGCATAACGAACTACTGAGGCGGCATTAGAGCCCAGCAAATAGGTTGACATACTCGGGCGGCGTGAACCTAATAGAATAATATCGGCGTTGATATCTTCTGCGGTTGCCAAAATTTCGTCTTTAACAGAACCAACGGTTGCTTTCGCCTTTATTTTATCTGCAGGGATATCAAATAGTTTAATTTTTTCTTTTAATTCTGTAAGGATAATTTCAGCTTGTTTTTCGTCGTCAGGGAAGTCTCCTGGTAAGATGGTGCCACCATAGCGTAAATAGTTTGAAATTGGTGCGGTTACGGCAAGAAAGTGCACTGTTGCATCATTCAATTTTTGTAGCGAATTAACATGAGGAACTAATAAGTTAGTGAGAGCATCTTCGGTTACATCGATCGGAACTAAGATTGTATTGTACATAATATCTCCCTTTCTCTTTTATATTATAAGTTTAGAACAATATCATACATTGTGAAATTGATTATTAATAGTAATGAATTTATTGGTGGAAGGGTGTGAGCAAGTAGCCGTAATAAGATTTTTCATCAAAAAAAGAGGGGAGCCTGATGCCATTATAATGAATAACATCAGGTAAAATGCAGGAAATATTGGGGTAGATTTATTTTTTTACGCAAGCTTCTTTTAAGCCAGCTTTGCAGGCTTGAGCTAGATATTCAGCTGCAGATTTTTCATTGATTTCAATTCCCTCTCCACTTTCTAGCATTTTACCGACTTGGTATTGTGCGGGTGGAAATTTTTTATCAGCAGATTTTTTGAACCACTCAAAAGCAGTAATATAATTTTGTTTTACACCAATACCTTGATAGTAAAACTGGCCCATATAATTTTGGGCTTCAACATTGCCTTTATTGGCTGATTTTTCGAATAGATCCATGGCTGTTTCAAGGTTGGCCTCAACGCCATTACCATTTAAATACATGTCCCCTAAAAACAACTGAGCATCAGAATTGCCCTTATTCGATGCCATCGTTAACCATTTTTTTGCTTTACCATAGTCCTGTTTAAGCTCGTTACCAAGGTAATAGCCAATTCCTAACATGACTTGCGCTTTTATATCGCCTTTTTGCGCTTCTTGCTCGATACGTTTGATAGTTTCTTTGGGAACCGCAGCGACACTTAGGTTAATTGAAAAGGCACATAAAATAATAAATGAAAGAATTCTAAGCATAATTTGATATCTTATTTTAGCGTTGTTTATTTCTATTTTTAATAAAATGTCTCAATGAGATTTATTACCAACAAAGTATATTACATAAAGAAAAGTTTACATCAAAATACGTAATATAAAATAAGCTATAAGCCTGAGGGCTTTACGCATTTTTAGAGTTATTGGCATCATCTATACTCTACGATTTTAATTTAAAAATATCAATATATAATAAAAATATACAATATATTAGGGTATGGGATTTCCTATCTTTTAGCCACGTTATGTGTTTGTTGTAACAAGATATTAATAAGAGAAATGATTAAGAAGTCATGCCAGACAGATGAAAAGATAAGGGAATGGAATATTAATTGATATTTTAAGTGTGGTTTAAGGCGTTAGGGTGATTATTTTATAAAAACATTTAATACGAATAAATTTTCGATATAAAACACATCAGAAGTGAGAAAAGTGAATTAAATAAGGGCGGCTGATGTGTTATTAGAAAGGTGTGAATTAAAGTTTACAGAATTCGCACCTTTAGCAATATAAACAAAACCTTTATGTTGATGGCTTAAAAAAGCTTATGGCTCAAATAGTGGGGTAGGTTTACCATTGTCATCAATTGCAACAAAATTAAACTGGCCATGTATCACTTCTTCACGACCTTCTGAATACATATCTTCTAAAAAAATCGATACATTGACCGTCAAACTGGTTCTTCCAACTCGAATGACTTTACCCACCAACTCAACAATGGTTCCTGAAGGGATTGGATGAGTAAAATTAATTTTTTCAGTGGAGACCGTAACAAGGCGCTTACGGCTAAAACGTGTTGCGGTAATAAAAGAAACTTCATCCATCCAAGCGAGAGCAGTACCGCCAAATAGGGTGCTGTGGTGGTTAGTTGTTGTTGGAAATACCACTTTAGATACGCGAGAAATGGATTGCTCAATTTTTTGTGTGATGACATCGTCAGCGATGGAACTCATGGTCTACCTTACAATTGTTACTTAGTATGCTAGTAATTGTTAAAAGCAATAATGTTAAAAGCTAAGTGTAATACTCATTTCAAACTAATTCAGCAATAAATGTGAAGTGAATCGTTCCGGCAGGGAAATTTTTGAGAATGTCAGCTGTAGCTAAAATCAGAAGAGGGAATATTAAAGGCCCAGAGTTCAAATTATGAGCTTTTAAATTCTAATGAGGCATGGAATTAATTATCTAAATACTCTGCACTCATACGAACAGCTTTTGCGATAGAACCATCTAAAACAGGGGCTGCAATTTGTGGTTTGTTGTTATCAGCAATCATGTCCTCTAATTGCCCTACGGTGTAACTTTTTTCAGCGAAAGCTTTGGCGCTTAACAGTGAAATTGCTATTGCCAATAGTGATTTATTCATAATCACTCCATTTGATTTAAGTTTCGAATACTAAGCAATAGAGCCACAATAGGTAATAAAAAAACCCTTCATATTGAAGGGTTTTTTGTGAGCAAATTTTACAAACAAGTATTAACTAAATCTGTATAGACTAAATGGTTTCACATTCAGTGAGGGTTCTTTGCCTAATAACAAGTCAGCGGTGAGCTCGGAAGAAACAGGACTTTCTGTCATTCCCCAGCCTGTCGCAGTATTGATAACTAGACCTGGGTATTCATTGACTTGAGAAATGATTGGGTGCTCATCTGGTGCGATGGCCATAGCACCACTCCATTGGTCAATCAATTTAGAATCCTTAAATGCAGGGAATTCTGTTTTTAATTTTTCAAATGATGCATTCAGCTCAGGCAAGTCAGGTAATGCAGTCATATTTCTGTGTTTTTCGAATGGTGAAACTTCATCCATTTTCCAGCTTGTTGGTTCAGTAAATGAATTAATTAACTGTTCATTTAATGAAATATGGACAGGGAAATCTGGCATCGACAGCAGTGGAATGTATTTGTAGCCATAGACGAAGGAATCTTTAACAACCGGAGCAACAATCACGCGAGGAGATGTTGCGTAGGTACCATCCGCTTGTTCACGGAAGAAAATATTGCCTGGTAAAGCAACGTTACCACCTGGCGCAGTTGGTGAACCGGTGATCAGTTGCTGAGATTGATAAGCTGGTAATGTTGGGACATCAACGCCTAAGTTTTGCATAAACAGTCTTGACCAGACACCACCTGCAACAACAACACGCGAGGTTTTAATAGGCCCTTTCTCGGTGACGACATCAGAAATAACGCCTGCTTGTGTTTCTAAGCCTCTAGCAGCACAGTTAGTGTAAATTTTGATACCTAATTTTTTCGCGTAATCTGCCATGACGAAGGTCGCAATTTCAGCATCTAAGCTACCGGAGTCTTCTTCAAAACCTGCGATAGTCCATTTAGATTGTGCACCATTTAAGCGCTGGTTGAGTTCTGCGCCTTCAATGATGCGTGTTTTGAATGGAATATCTGAACCGACGTTTTTACTGCGAGTATCAATCCATTCTCTAACATTAACAAGATCTTCTTCATCGAACGGTACTTCAACGCGCCCTTGAGTACGATAGCTTGTATCTGCACCGACTTTCGCGTTCATCTCTCTCCAACGTTGTTTGCCTAAGTGGTGGAGTAAGAAGGTTTCATCTGGCATTTTATAAGTGATGACTTGGCCATAGAAGCGGGATGATTGTTCGCCTGCAATATTACCTTTTTCAACAATAACAACATCTAAACCGCGCCCAACCAGCTCAATTGCTGTCATAATTCCTAGAATTCCAGCACCAATAACAACGACGTCAGCTTGCTGTGGTAGAGGACCTTCTGTTCCTGCGACAAAACCATGTCGCGGTTTACCAGGAACAAATCGACCTTCACGAGTTAACATTGGAGTTAAAATTCCGGCCCCTGCAGCAACGGCAACAACGCCACCACCAATCAAAAATTTTCTTCTAGTAATAGCCATCTTATAAAGTTCCTTATATCGAATGAGTTTTTCACTATTGACCAAAGCTTCAATTAGAAATATTTATAATTGTAATTATATCTTTAATAATGATTATGATTGTAAACTAAATTGAGTTGGAATTAAAATTTTTAGTTAAATGTTAAAAAAATTTTTTTCTAATATGAAATGGGCGCCAATATTTCAAGAAAAATAATGGCGCTGGCGGAATTGAAGTAGGAGAAACAGGCAGGAAAAAATGGCTTTTATTCTAGTTTATTGATTTATAAAACTTAAATTAGGATTTGGCCTGTTAGAAACAAAACGGCGTTACCTGTTAGTTTTACTCGACCAGAGGCTAGCTCGCAATGAACTACTCCTTCGCGTGATGATATTTGATGGCCAACTAACTGCACTTTATTTAGCCGATTTGCCCATATTGGTGCAATAGCACAATGTGAAGTGCCTGTTACAGGGTCTTCATCAACCCCTTTTGCAGGGGCAAAATAACGAGAAGCAAAGTCATAATCGCTATTAGCACTTTCTGCTGTAATTGTTAATCCAGGTAGAGAAAGCTGTGAAAGCTTTAGCATATCCGGCTGGCAGTTTTGAACGAGTTCTGCACCTTCAAGAAAACACAGGTAACGGTCTTTCGCTATCCAAAGCTCTTTGATTTTGATTCCAAGGATGTCAGCGAGGTGTGGGTATTGGTCTGGATGACTTTGTACAGATTCAATAATTGGAAAATCGAGTGTAAACCCTTGGGCATTTTGTGTCACAACCAACTCACCTGATAAAGAGCTAAATGTTAAAGGATGAATGTTTTGTTGGAGCACATGGTTTAACACAAAGGCTGCGGCAAGTGTTGCATGACCACATAATTTTACTTCGACTTTAGGGGTGAACCATCGAATATGGCGGCCGACTAAAAATGCGGTTTCTGACAAGTTAATTTCTGCGGCAATTGCAATTAGCTGTTCATCTGATAACCAATTATCGAGTAATACAACCGCTGCGGGATTACCGTGAAAAAGGGTATCTGTAAAAGCATCAACATAGTAAATGGGAGCAGAAAGGCTCATTATAGGGTTTCCAAGAGTCATTATGGGATGATGAAAGGCCAGTATAACGCCTATTTTATGAAATATAATAGGCAAATTATTAATAGGCTAATGAAGCTGGGGGGAGATCCGGTAGCGTGTGGGTTGCTACCGGATAAAAGACAATTAATCCGCGTTATTAAGCATTTGCTTCATTTTTGTCTGCATTTTTGAGCATTTTCCTGACAGGGATAATCAACGCTGCCAATACGACCGCACAGATGACCAGCGCAATAGAGACATGGGAGAATAGCTCAGGCATTGAATCCAATTGGTCTTTACGGATGTTACCACCCATGATACCTGCGGCAAGGTTACCCAACGCACTCGCACAGAACCATAACCCCATCACTTGACCACGCATTTTTTGTGGTGCGAGCAAAGTCATTGTTGCCAAGCCGATAGGGCTCAAGCACAGTTCTCCTAATGTCAGTAATAAGATACTGCCAACTAGCCAGAAAGGGGAAACGCCACTTTGTGTTGCAAGCACTTGGTTTGCTGCCACCATCATGATAGCAAAGCCACCTGCAGCAAATAAGATACCAATCACGAACTTGGTCATGCTGCTTGGGTTCATATTACGTTTAGCCAGAGAAGGCCAGAACCAGCTAAATACTGGGGCTAACAATATAATGAACAACGCATTAATTGATTGGAACCAAATGGTTGGGATTTCAAAACTGCCCATTTGGCGGTCAGTATAGTCGCGAGCAAAGATATTAAATGAAGTCGGTTTTTGCTCAAAAGCGGACCAGAAGAATGCGGCTGCAATCAGTAAAATTAAGCAAGCCAGTAAGCGAGAACGCTCGCTACTGTTTAAACCGCCAAGGAAGAACATAAATAAGAAATAGATGCCCACACAGGTCGAGATAACATAAGCAGAGCTTTTCGCGATGATTGAGGCATTAAATGGAATCGTACCATTATCAATCAAGACAACCAGTATGGCCAATAATACCATGGCAAAGGTTACCCATTTCCCCACGTTTTTGCGCTCAACTGTTGGGCGGTTCCATGTGGAATCAAGGCCAACTTCTTTATCATAGCGGCGCATTTGAGGAATGGCGTAAAAACGGAAAATTAACAGGGCAATTAGCATTCCTAAGCCACCAAGGCCAAAACCTAAATGCCAGCCATATTTTTCATGAAGTGGACCAATAATTAACGGGGCAATAAATGAACCCATGTTAATACCCATATAGAACAGAGAGAAACCGCCATCACGACGTGTATCTTCTTTCTTATACAGCGTTCCTACCATCACAGTAATACAGGTTTTAAATAACCCTGTACCTAATACGATGAGTAATAAACCAACGAAAAAGAAGGTATTTGATAAAAAGGCAGACATTGCGATGGATAAATGGCCAAACGCAATAATTAATGAGCCGTACCAAACCGCGCGGCGCTGGCCTAACCAGTTATCGGCTAACCAACCACCCGGCAACGAGGTGATATAAACCCCACCAGCGAAAATACCGACAATAGCGGAAGCTTGTTCAATAGGTAATTCCATTCCACCTTGTAATAATGCCGCACTCATAAATAGAATAAGTAACGGTCTAACTCCGTAAAAAGAGAAGCGTTCCCACATTTCTGTGAGGAAAAGCGAACTCAATGGGTATGGATGCCCAAAAAAAGTTTTTGTTTTAGTCGCAGAATTGTTCATCTGTGAACTCCCATAAATACTCTCTTGAGAGGTTGTGCATGATATAAAACACCAAGCCGTGCGCTTGAATGTCAATTGTTATTGATATGTTAACACAAGCATGTGAAACATATTTTTAACATACATTATTATAGAATCACCTATATACAGAATGAATTTATTGTAAAAGGTGTGCTTTTAAGGTGAAAAGTCGATATAACTCTCATTTCTCACGATAAGCTAGGGGAAGATACAGGATTTTAGTTGACAATAAAAGAAAGAATTTTGAATCGATTAAATTGTTTAAAATCAATTACTTGAGGTTGTAAAATTTTAATTTTAAGCAAAGTGAGACAATAAAGCGTATAAATCATCAGGTTTTTGTACAAAAAATAGCAAGGGGGTTATTGGTCGGACGGGGAAGCGCGTAGACCATCGGATTGGCGCCGGATAACTAACCATGAATAAATTAAGTTGAAGAGAACTAACGCCGCAGTGAAAAAGAATACGGCTCTGAAACCATAGGTGGCAGCGACAAAGGAGCCCATTAAAGGCCCTGTCACGTTTCCAACATCGCGTAATGCTTGGTTATAGCTGAAAATACGCCCAGTCACTTGGTGAGAAATATTATAGATAATTAACGTTTGTACCGCAGGTAATAGTGCTGCATTTAGTGCCCCAAGCATAAATCGGAGAAAGCCTAACTCCCAATAACTACTTACCAACCCCATTGGGAATAATACAAAAATAGATGCGCCCAGCACGGCGAGTAAAACTTTTTCAGGGCCTATTCGGTCACTGAGTTTACCTAACATGGGCGCACTGATTAAAGCCGCAACACCGGGAATGGAGGCTATTACACCACTGACAAAGGCGAGGTTTTCTAAAGAATCAGATAGATCCCGAACATAGAGGGTGATCACGGGGTTGATTGACCCCATCGCAGCTTGAATGATCATCGTGGTGAAAAACAAGCTAATGACTAAATTCTTATTGCGTAGTGAGGCAAATACTTGCTTGCTGGACAATGCATCTTTGCGCGAAACCGGCGTGAAGCGTTCTCTAACATAAAAGAGCGTGACAAAAAAGCAAATAAACAGCACCGTTGCTGTAATAAAAAAGACGGGGCGTAAGCCATATTGGTCAGCAAGAAAACCGCCGATTAATGGGCCAATAAGTGCGCCACTGACCGCACCAGTCGCAAGGACGCCCATAGCCCAGCCGCTTTTTTTCACGGGAATTTGAGTTGCAATCAACGCGTTAGCATTAGGAACAAAGCCACCCAATAAACCTAATATGGCTCTTAAGGCTAATAATTGCCAAATATTCTGCGCAAAGCCGATTAACACCATGACAATCGCCATGCCCAGCGCGGATCGCAATAGCATTAATTTTCGCCCTTTGCGATCGGATAATCTCCCCCAAAATGGAGCGGCAATGGCAGAAAATAAAAAGGTGATACTAAAAACGGCACCAGTCCATAAATTCAACGAAGCATGGTCTTTGACACCAAGTTCTTCAATATATAACGGGAGAAAAGGCATGATCAGGCTAAAGGCGGCACCTGTTAAAAAACAGCCGAACCACACGACGTATAGGTTACGTTTCCAATACTCTGTTTTTCCCGTCATAATTTTCCCGTTATATTCAGTTCTACAGCGTTGTTGGCCTCATTCAGCTACCCAAGTCACTTTTCCCGTCATATTCAGTTCTACAGCGTTGTTAGCTTCATTCAGCTACCCGAGTCACATACTTATGTATGCTCCTCGGGATATCTTCATTTTGCCGCCTAGCTGTAGACCCGACTATTTAGGGAAAACAGTATGAAAAACAACAAGAAAAGCATCATAAAAAACAGTTGAAAAATCACGCCATATAGAGAGAACAGTATAAAAAACAGCAAGAAAAACATCATAAAAAATAGTTGAAAAATCACGCCATATAGAGAGAACAGTATAAAAAACAGCAAGAAAAGCATCATAAAAAACAGTTGAAAAATCACGCCATATTTAGAGAAAACAGTATAAAAAACAGCAAGAAAAGCATCATAAAAAATAGTTGAAAAATCACGCCATAATTTATCTGATTACGTTAATCATTAATGATGGATTTTGTCTAAATCCCCGTATAACGAAGGTTCCCCTTCAGGGCGTGTTTTAAAACGGCGGTGTAGCCACATATATTGTTCTGGCGCCCTGAGGATTTCTTTTTCGATAATTTGGTTCATCATGGTTGCGGTAGCCACATTATCTTCAATTGGGAAATCATCAATGGCAGGTTGAATGATCAATTCATAACCTTTACCGTTAGGTAAACGCCTTGGGGTAAAAGGCACCACTAAAGGGGAAGCCAGGCGTAAAATAATTTGTGAACCATTGGTTGTCGCTGCATTTTCTACAGCGAATAAAGGTGCAAATGTACTATTGCGTGGGCCGTAATCATGGTCGGGGGCATACCATAAAATTTCCCCATTTTTTAAGTCGCGTACCATGCCTTTCATATCTTTGCGATCCAACATATATTTATTGGAACGTAACCGCCCACGGGTTTGTAACCAATCAAGCAGGTCATTATCATTGGCGCGATACACACCAATACCCGGGTTTAACATACCAAAGGCACGCGCACCTATTTCCAAGGTTAGAAAATGAACGCCGAGCGCGATAATCCCTCTGCCAGTTTGGCGGGCTGCAACGGCATTTTCTTCCCCAATGACTTTGACCCAGCGACGAACGCGCCAATCAGGCCAAAACCAAGCCATACCCGTTTCAAATAAGCCCATGCCGACAGATTCAAAGTTTTTGTCTATGCAACGCTGCCGTTCCTGCTCACTCATCTCTGGAAAGCATAATTGCAAATTTCGTTCTGCGACTTTCACCCGCTTTTTCAAAAAGCGCTTGGAAAACAAACCTAAACGAGTTCCCATCCAATAAATGACAGGATAAGGCAATAAAACAAGAAGATATAATACGCCAATACCTAGCCAAGTTAGCCAGTAACGAGGATGGAGGAACCGTTTTTGAAATTTTGGAGCTAGTATCATTATTATCCGAATATATTAGTCATAAATTAATAAAAAGGCATGATTAAACTATATCAAATTATTCGTTTAAAGCGTTAACTGCCTGCATGGTGCTCATTAACTCAGCTAAGTTGCGAACAGCCATTTTCTCCATGACACGAGACCGATGAACTTCAACGGTGCGCACAGAAACACAGGCTGCCTCAGCAATTTCACGGTTAATTAAGCCTTGCAACACATAGCCACAGATATCTTTTTCACGAGGCGTGAGCGTTTCATAGCGCTGTTTAATTAAATACCCTTCAGTGGCTTTCGTGGTTTGTGAGCGAGCTTGCTCTAAGGTCTTAGCAAGCTGTTGGCTATCAATGGGTTTTTGTAGAAAATCAACGGCACCCAGTTTCACTTGTTCTACCGCCATCGGGATATCCCCATGGCCAGACAAAAAGATCACGGCTAATGTGCTGTGTTGTTCCCTCAGGTATTGGTGAACTTGTCGCCCGTCTAATTTAGGCATGCGCATATCCAATAACACCACACCTTCTTGGTGTAATGCCGCATTTTGGATAAATGCTTCACTGTCATTCCAAACGGTAACGCTATAGCCCAATGTTTCTAGTAAGAATTGGCAGGCATCCGTCACATCGGGGTCATCATCCACGAGATGGATCACTGGCATACATATACCTCGTCGTGTAGAGGGTGACAAAATAGGGTGCTTTATGTAATGAGCATTGATTATCGTAATAAAGCCATTGTCACATATAGTTAATGTGAATGTTATCAATTACGTGGCAAAACATGCTCAATCCACGATTTTATTGTGATAATTGAAAATGAGAGTGACCATTAGGCCATGTAATCCATCATCACTCAGGTTATTTTCGATACGAATATCGCCACCTTGGCTTTGGATCAAACGCTGGCAAATCACTAAACCTAACCCTAAACCTTCTTTTTTAGTCGTAGTAAATGGTGTGATACCTTGCTCTAATTGACCCGCAGGCATACCTCCGGCATTGTCCTGCAAGACAAGTAAAAAATGCTGCTGTGAAAAATGAAACTCGAAACGCAGTAGGGTTGCCCCCGCTTGTAAACTGTTGCTGATTAAATTGGAAAGTAATTGCTCAAGTAACGTATCAGGCAACATCAGGGAGATGTCAGGCGTTTCAGGTAAAATTAACTTTGCATCGGGGTAGTGTTGGTCTGCACGCAATAATTGCCAAATATGATTAATGGCCTGTTTAACTGATTGTTGGCTCAAGGTGACTGCCGGGTCAAGACTTGGTTTACCCGCCCAGAGGCGTAAATTACGAATGATATCGGCTCCACGTTGAGCTTGGTCATCGATTTTTGTTAATGCGTTAATTAATGGGTGGCTTTCAGACTCTTTAGTCAGGCGTAGAATACACCCTTGGGCATAGTGGCGGATTGCAGACAGGGGTTGATTCAATTCATGAGCAAATCCAGAAGCCATTTCCCCCAAAATATTTAACCGCTGTGCCTTTTGTAAATTGGCTTCTTGTTCTCGTAAGCGGTTATGCGCTTCTTCTAATTGGCGGCTACGGCGTCTAACCAAAAAGGCAATCCAAACATGATTAATGCCAAGTAACACAAAAAATAACGCGACAAGGCTAAGAGTGATTTGGTTTTGAATGGTCCAACTGACGATATCTTGCCAGATTTGACGTTGTTGCGGGTGTTGGTTAACGTCCCTGAGCAAGGTTTCAACTTGAGTCACCGAGGCCGGAGCTCCCCAACGCATGGCGGCTTTATCGGTTGATAATAATGTCTTGGTGACTTTGTCGACTAAATTATCCGGCACTTCACTTAAGGCAGCAAAAGACCAGTTTGGATACAGTTCTGTGCTAGTTAAACAAGAGAGAGAGCTTGGATGTTGAATTAGTGGGCGAAATTGTGTTTTATCAATCAGCCCTTCGCTATGCATATTTTCTAATAAACAGACAGGAACAATTGCCGCAGATAATGAATCATCACGCAGTGCATATAATAATGCATCAGCAGGAAAGCCTAAAAATTGCATCTTAAAGTCTTTAGCCGCATCGTAGCCCATATCCCTTAACACTTTGTAACCTAATAAATAGCCACCAAAAGCATCTGGCGAGATAGCGCCGACTTTTTTGCCAATTAGGTTTTTAACTTCTGATATATCACTGTCTTTGCGAACTAATATTAAGCTGCCAATAACATTACGCGTCGTGCTGTTGGGCTCCACATCAGAACGAAGGGAGAGCAACCAACGTAAATGATAGCGGTTATCTAACTGAATAAATTGGGCAGGATTCGTCAGTAAAAAATCAATCTTACGGTTGGAAATTGCTTCTTTCATTTCATCTAAATTGAGTGGTTGTAACGTAAAACGTTCCCCAGGAATAGACTCATTGAGTGTGTCAATAAGTGGTTGCCAATGAGATTGGGTGGAACTCGGTCCACGCAAGGCTAATACTCCGATAGTCCATTGTGCCGAAATTGCAGGCAAAGACCACGTCAGTAGCATGATTAATAGTATGTGATACAACGGCCTAGGCGATTTTTTTAACATATTTGAGTTATTCGTTGCGTTAGATCAATTTAGCTACGGGTATGTGGTAAACCACAATAGGGCGGCGGCTCCACACTTCTTACAATGGCACTACACGTTTTATCGAGATAACTCATTTGGTTTAAAGAGAAATAACAATTCCACGGGTTATCTTAACGAGACTGTACCCATTGTCAATAACGCATGTAATACAAATAACATATTGATTAATAACTTTTATTTTCGCATTAGCAATGTCAGTACTGGAGCCAATTATGGATCTGAGTAAACGAAAATTTCTACAACAAATTGGGGCGGTGACTGCGGGAGCTTCGTTAATTCCTATCGCAGAAGCTGGGCTCAGTTTTTCCCCGACACGCCGAGAAGGCAACCCAGAAAAACGTTATGGAATGTTGATTGATTTACGCCGTTGTATTGGTTGCCAATCTTGCACAGTAAGCTGCTCGGTTGAAAACCAAACCCCACAAGGCCAATTTAGAACGACAGTGAATCAATATCAAGTTGCAGTGAAGGGCGAAGAAGGTTTTACCAACGTATTATTACCTCGCCTATGTAACCACTGTGATAACCCTCCTTGCGTACCGGTATGTCCAGTTCAAGCGACTTTCCAACGTGAAGACGGCATTGTTGTCGTTGATAACGAACGCTGTGTTGGTTGTGCTTACTGCGTACAAGCGTGCCCATACGATGCTCGCTTTATCAACCACTCTACGCAAACCGCCGATAAATGCACATTTTGCGCTCATCGCTTAGAAGTGGGGTTATTGCCAGCTTGTGTTGAATCTTGTGTGGGGGGCGCACGCATTATTGGGGATTTAAAAGACCCGAACAGTACTATTCGTAAAATGCTGACAGAGCACGAAGCTGAAATCAAAGTCCTCAAACCGGAAAATGGCACATTACCTCAAGTTTTCTATATCGGTTTAGATGACGCATTCGTGCAGCCGCTACAAGGCAAAGGGCAGCCCGCATTATGGCAGGAGGTGTTCTGATGAATGGCCAAGTAACTTATATTTCAGAAGTCATGGCTCAGCCACAAGAATTCTTTTGGCTTCCTTGGGCGGTACAATATTTCTTCTTCATAGGAATTGCTGCTTGCGCGGTACTGTACGCTTGTTATCTTCATTGGAGAAATAAACCTGAAAACAGTCGCTTAGAGATGATTGCAGTATTTATTGCTATCACGATGGGTATTACCGCTCCATTAGCATTAACCGCAGATTTACACCAAACCGCAAGGGTATGGCATTTCTACGCGCATCCAACAATATGGTCTTGGATGTGGTGGGGGTCTGTGTTACTGCCATTATTCACTACATTTATTGGTTTATATTTTGTCGCATTAGTGGTGAAACTGATTTGGAAAAAAGAGTTTAAAGCAACACGTTGGGTGGCGTTGTTGGCTGCACTTTCAGCGATAGGATTATTGTTATATACCGGCCGTGAAGCCTCAGTATTAAATGCTCGCCCAATTTGGTATAGCTGGTGGATACCAGTATTGATGTTCCTCAGTGCGCTACAAGTATTACCTGCATTGATTAACTTAGGAGCACGCCGTGAACCTCAATATCAAAACCGCTTAGCACGCTTCCAAGTTGTGACATTATTGCTGTTCGCCGTTTGTTTTGCGCTATGGCTCTCAGGTGATACCACCTCAGGTATTGCAGTACGTCAACAGTTAGATACAGCAAGCCCTGGGTGGTGGATGTTGATGGGAGTTTGTGCATTGTGGGTAATCACTTTTGCGATGTCCGTCAGTAATTTAAAAGCGAATCGCTCGGTTGCATATATCACTGTTCTCGCTTTAATTTCAATGGCTTTTGCTTGGACGATACGTTGGATTTTCCTGATGGAAGTTCAAGCGGTACCAAAATATAACATTATCGCTAACCCATACCATTTCTCATTGGGAACAGACGGATTACTGGCAATTGTCGGCACATTCGGTTTATGGATTGCATTAACAATTATTGTTCGTGAAGGTGTTCGCTGGTTTGCGAGGAGAGTGCAACATGGCTAAATTCTCAAGACGTCAATGGCTTAAAGGTGGTTTGGTTGTCGGTGGTATCGCATTATTTGGTGCAAGCTACCGTGATGTGGCCAAACGTGCAGTCGATGGTCTGGTTAATGGTACGTCAGGTAAAGTCACTCTTGATAGGCTCAATGGTAACTCTTTACGTCCTGAAGGACAGGCACTGAAAGGTTGGCAAGAAAACCCAGAACAAGTGGTTGCGATGACGCAATGTTTTGGTTGTTGGACTCAGTGTGGTATTCGTGCTCGCGTTGATACAGCGAAAAATGAAGTATTGCGTATTGCGGGGAACCCTTATCATCCACTATCTCATGAAGAGCATTTTCCGTATGGCATGCCGCTGAAAATGGCATTTAACAAAATGAGTGGGGAATCAGGCCTTGAACACCGTTCGACTGCCTGTGCTCGAGGTGCGACGTTAATGGAAGGCTTAACAAGCCCATTGCGTATTCTCGAACCGATGAAACGTGTTGGCAAACGCGGGGAAGGTAAATGGGAGCGCATCAGTTTTGAACAATTAATAAAAGAAGTGGTTGAAGGGGGCGATTTATTTGGTGAAGGGCATGTGGATGGCTTACGGGCGATCCGTGACTTAGAAACGCCTTTAGACCCATCCCAACCAAAACTGGGACCAAAAGCCAACCAATTATTAGTGACCAATGCAGGTGACGACGGCCGTGATGGTTTTATCCGTCGCTTTGCACAAAATGCCTTTGGTAGTAAAAACTTTGGAGCTCACGGTTCGTATTGTGGATTGGCTTATCGTGCCGGTTCCGGTGCATTGATGGATGATTTGGACAAAAACGCCCACGTCAAACCCGATTGGGATAATGTTCGTTTCGCACTGTTCTTAGGCACATCGCCTGCGCAATCAGGTAACCCATTTAAGCGCCAAGGCCGTCAATTGGCGACTGCGCGTTTACGTGATTCATTTAACTATGTGGTGGTTTCGCCTGCATTACCATTAACAACGACTTTAGCAAATGACCACGGCCACTGGGTCCCAGTACAGCCGGGTACTGACGCTGCGTTAGTGATGGGGATGATCCGTTGGATCATTGAAAATGAGCGTTACAATGCCAAATACCTCAGTGTGCCAAGTGAAAAATCCATGGAAGCGATGGGGGAGAAAAGCTGGACTAACTCAACACATTTAGTCATTACGGATGATAACCACCCATTAGCTGGCAAATTGTTAATTTCTTCTTATATCACAGGAGAAGGTGACGATGAGAAAGCCTATTTAGTACAAGATGCCTCTGGCGAATTAAAACTGGCAAACGAAGTTCCAACTGCTGAATTGTTTGTGACACGCCAAGTGACTTTGCACGATGGCAGTGAAGTGACGGTTAAATCCAGCTTCCAGTGTCTTAAAGAAGCCGCAAATCGCATGACTTTGGAAGAATATAGCCAGCGCTGTCATGTCCCAGTAAAAACCATTGAATCACTGGGTAAAGCATTAACGTCTTATGATAGAAAAGCCGCAGTTATTTCCCATGGCGGTATGATGGGCGGTAATGGTTTCTACACTGCATGGTCAGTTATCATGCTTAACGCATTGATTGGTAACTTAAACTTGAAAGGCGGTGTTTCTGTTGGTGGTGGTAAATTCAACGGAGAAAACGATGGGCCACGTTACAAAATTGCCAGCTATAAAGGTAAAGTGAAACCTAAAGGTGTGGTGTTATCACGTAGCAATGAAGTGTATGAAAAATCAGATGAATTCAAAGCGCGTCAGGCAGCAGGTGAGAACCCATATCCCGCAAAAGCCCCTTGGTACCCGTTTGCCAAAGGTCAACTAACAGAACAGTTAGCATCCGCCTTGATGGGGTATCCTTATGCACTGAAAGCGTGGATCACCAATATGACTAACCCTGTATATGGTATCGCAGGTATTCGTCAGGTGATGGAAGAAAAACTGAAAGACCCTAAACACTTGCCGCTGATTATAGGTATTGATGCCTTTATGAATGAAACCACGGCATTGGCAGATTACATTGTGCCGGATACCCATAATTTCGAAAGTTGGGGGTTCAGTGCACCATGGTCTGGTGTGCAGGTCAAAGCCAGTACGGCACGTTGGCCGATTGTTGAGTCACGCACGGCTAAAACAGCAGATGGCCAGCCAGTTTCGATGGAGAGTTTCTGTATCGCTGTAGCAAAAGAACTTAATTTACCGGGCTTTGGTGATAACGTGATTGAAGATATGGATGGCAACATGCATTCACTCAATACAGCTGAAGACTATTACTTAAGAGTTGCTGCAAATATGGCATGGCTAGGGGAAAAACCAGTTCCTGAAGCCGCAACAGAAGATATCCAAATCAGTGGCGTGGAGCGCATTTTACCAGCGATTACGCGTACGTTAAAACCAGAAGAAGTTCGCCGTGTTGCCTATATTTTCACAAGAGGAGGCCGTTTTGCTCCGTATGAAAAAGCCTGGGATGGCGATGCAACAGGACCTCAATGGAAAAAAGGCTTACAAATTTGGAATCCAACGGTGGCAATCAATCGACATGCCATAACGGGTGAGCGTTATAGTGGTTGCCCAACTTACTATCCACCACGCATGGCAAATGGCGATGATGTGAATACGGTATTCCCAGAACAAGAGTGGCCGTTGAAACTGATGTCATTTAAATCCCATGTCATGAGCAGTTCAACGACAGCCATTGAACGTCTACGCCATGTGAAACCAACGAATCTTGTTGCTTTGCATCCCGATGATGCAGCAAAAATGGGTGTCAAACATGGCGATTGGATCCGGATCACCACACCGGGTGGCCATGCTGAAGCCCAAGTGAGTGTTCTTGATGGTGTAATGCCTGGGGTACTTGCGATTGAGCATGGTTATGGGCACACCGAAATGGGGGCGAAACAGCATTATCTGGATGGCCAACCAATGCCAATGAATGAGGCAAATGGTTCAGGAATTAACTTAAATGACCTTGGGTTTGCTGACCCAACACGTGAAGTCGCCAACACGTGGTTAGACTGGGTTTCGGGGGCATCGGTACGCCAAGGATTACCTGCTCGCATTGAGTTAATTGGTTAAACGAAGTAGTAAGGATGGTTAGTGATGGGGACCTGCATAGCTTCATTATTAACCATCTGGTTGTTGGCAATATGTAGTAAGCAGTTGACATTGCGCATAAAACGGTGTGCTACCACACCGTGACTTCGGCAAATGCCTGGGAGGGGGAGCCCTCCCTTTTTTAATGGTTTATCGCAACAGTGGGGAAACCGATTGTTCCAAACCGATGCTTTGAAGCATCAAAACACCCATCAAAATAAATAAAATACCTGCCAAAATTTTTAGTGAGATTGCCCAATAAGGGGAAAATGACTTTCCTTTTAATTGTGATACGCGAACCGCATTATCACGCATTAAATGAACAAAAATGGCAATTAAACAAATGGTTAATGCAGTACCCGTTGCCATTGCTAAGGCAGCGATAACTCCCCATGTATATACTTCTATCACATAAGAAAACAGCAATACGAGAATTGCTCCAGAACAAGGACGAATCCCCATTGATAGAATAATCAATAGTTTACTTTTAAAACTGGATTGCAATTGATGAGACTGGATAACGTGTTGGTGGCCACAACCACAGCTGTCCGAGTGGCTATGGGCTTTTGTTTTAATTATTGCTTTCGTTGAAGAATTCAATGGCTGAATGCTTTTTATCGTGAGTGGGGTTAAGTATTTTGATTTGCGGATTAACCAGCCACGACGTAATGCGCTGAGACATAAATAGCTACCCAGTAAAATAACAAATAGATAACTGATTTGTTCTGCATATAAACTGGCTTGGTTGAGATGTTTAGTAGAGAGTTGGAATAGGATCAATACTAAGGAAACTAAAGTAATCGCAACAAGCCCTTGTAAGAGTGATGCTAGTAAGCTAATGATAACACTCTGCTTTAAATGAGTCGCTTGGGTGGCAATATAGGTGGTAATAATTAATTTGCCATGACCCGGTCCAAGGGCATGCAAAAAACCATAAGCAAAGCTGGCAATCACCAGTAACCCACCTGCATACCATGGGCGAGAGGTGGTTTCTTGCAATAAGTAAGATAACCCTTGGTTTAACTGTTTTTGCCAAGCTAGGCTAAGTTGTAACCATGATCCCCAGTGAATGTATAGCTGCCAAGTGACATAGGTAATAAGTCCCACAAACAGCGCAGTAATTATTAATTTTTGCGTACGTAAAGGCATTATGGACATTGTATATCAACCCGTTGTGCAAACTGTTTGCCAAGTGCTAAATCCTCTTCTGGATTATCACTTTTGTCTAAAGAGAAAGCGTAGGCGCGCATTGAATCGGTCACATTTGCTTCTTGTAATTCCATCTGGCAATTTGCAGCAATATCCAACGGTAGGTTAATTTGTTGTTTATTTTGGTAAGTCATACTGACATAGAAAGTTGGGTCATAAGTTTGAATTTCCACATGGGAACCTGCTATAGGCAGGGGTTGCATAAATGAAGCGGTAAAGAAGAAAACTAAAGAAAAGCCATCTTTTTCTAAATGGTAGCTATCTGGAATTCGTTTAAAGCTCACTTTCTTCCCCTGATAATAAAAATCAGTGAAATAATCTTGCACCAACACATTTGCCATAATAATAGCTTCTTGCTGTTTCCAACGAGGATCATCCGGTTTAATGCCTTTTAATTCATAGGCAATATCCGCTGATGTCATGGGGTCCATTTTCCAAACATAGCTAATCCCTGTGTATTTATCTTGTTTATTTTCAAGGGAAATTTGCATCTCAATAAAACTGTGAGGGTGTGCCGCTACTAGTGGAGCAACTATGAACAGAAATAAAAAATAGAAAGGAAAAAATCGCATCATTCAGTCAGCTAAATTGGCTTATCAAATAAATGTTATAACATAACGAACTGCAAACTAAAAAGAAAAATATTTCGGAATGATTTAAAAATCAACTTAAAACGAGTCGTTAATACTTCTATCACAATAACCTTTCAAATAAAGGGTTTTTTATTAACAAAATAACAGCGATAATATTTGATAATAATCAGATGTGGACATTTCGTGAACACCACATGATTTTAAGCTTTAAATATTAACTAGTTACAAAGGAAAAGAGAACACCATGCCAGTGTTACATAACCAAATTTCAAATAAAATCTTAAAAGAGCGCATGTTGGCTGAGGTCGAGCCGCGCACCACTATCTCTTTTTACAAGTATTTTAATATCCAAGACCCAAACGAATTTCGTAATCAATGGTACCAACAATTTAAAGCATTGAGTGTTTTTGGGCGCGTTTATATTGCCAAAGAAGGTATTAATGCACAAATCAGTGTGCCTGAATCCAATGTGAGCGCATTACGCGAACTCATTTATGCAACAGATCCCGCATTAGAAAACCTACGTTTAAATATTGCGATTGATGATGACGGTAAATCATTTTGGGTGCTGCGTATGAAAGTCCGTGAGCGTGTAGTGGCTGATGGTATTGATGACGAAACATTTAACCCAGCAAATACGGGGCAATATCTAAAAGCTCACGAAGTGAATGAGATGATTGATGACCCAAATACTGTTTTCGTTGATATGCGAAATCATTATGAGTATGAAGTGGGGCGTTTTGATAATGCGATTGAAATACCATCAGATACATTTAGAGAGCAACTGCCAATGGCGGTTGAAATGCTGCAAGAGCAAAAAGACAAAAATGTTGTGATGTATTGTACTGGTGGGATCCGTTGTGAAAAAGCCAGTGCTTATATGCTGCATAATGGTTTTAAAAATGTCTACCATGTTGAAGGTGGGATTATTGAATACGCACGTAAGGCGAAGGAGCAGGGCCTACCTTTACGGTTTAAAGGGAAAAACTTTGTTTTTGACAACCGCATGGGTGAGCGCATTACAGAGGACACATTAGCACAATGCCACCAATGTGGCGCGCCTTGTGATGCACATACCAATTGCCGTAACGATGGCTGCCACTTATTGTTTATCCAATGCCCTAGTTGTGCAGAAAAGTATGAAGGCTGCTGCAGTTCGTCTTGCACAGAAGAAATGAAACTTCCCGAGCAAGAGCAACGCGCACGCCGTGCAGGCCGTGAGGTCAGTAATAAAATCTTTAATAAATCACGTCACCGTTTATCCGATGGGTTATTAAATAAAGACAACTAGTCATTAATGTTATCTATAATAAGAAAGCCCTGCAATTAGGGCTTTTTTTTAATATAAATATTTAAACACATTATATATAAAAAATAACTCTATTCTGTTTTTGACGAAAACTTTAGAGGTAATATGCCTTTTTTGTGAGTAAACAGTGCTATTGCTAATTCCTAGTTTTCGAGAAATAATATGATTAGGTGTTTCATTCATCCAATTGTTAATAATATTTTGTTCTTTAATTGTGAAAATAGATGACTCAATATTATTAGCAAGCTTAGTAATTTTCTCTATTTGTTCATAGTCACGAATAACCTTATCAAGAGTTTGAATAATAATATCTTTTGATAGAATGAAATAATTATCCTTTAATAACAATGGATTGTTTGTCTGTGGGTACGGGGCGTTAATATAAATATAAAACCGTGTATTATTGGTATTGCTTAATAATTGCTGTAGCGTAGGACAGTAATTAGAGTAATTACAATAATACGTTAAATTCACCAGTATAATGCTTGGTGTGTTTATATTTATAAAACCAATGGCTTCTTTTATGCATCCTGTACTAATAAATTCGAGTTTTTTATTTTTGGATAAATATTCTGTAATGCCAAGACGTGTATAATAACATTCATCAATAACTAATATTCGCATTGGAACATCCTTGTTCAAGAAGATGCCTTACAATAAATTGGAACTGATAGTGAAGTCAACCAAGGATTAATAAAAACAATAAATAGTGTTCTTATTTTAAATTACGAATTAGTAATTAATTAATAAGGTAATTATATAAAAATATATAATTACCTGTATGAATGAATAAATTAAATGGATATTAGTGACCCTAATATCCATTTATTTCCCTAGTGTGTTTTAAAACCAAGCTCAACATATTCCCCAGATTCTATCTTGTCTACACCTGCTTGAAGAATATGAATGAGTTGTTTAGCCACATCAGTCGTTAGCCACATGGTTTTATCCACAATAGCGTCACCTGTGTGTTTATCTTGCTCGGGGAGGTAGTGCAAACGCAACATCATAGCGTCGTAATCATCGACTGTACTGATGTCCCAGCCAACTACTGGGTGGGTTTGAATGACATCATTTTTTTTATTCATATAAACCTCCTAATCAAACATCGTGATAAATAATAAATATCTATAACTGACTAAGAGCAATGACCTCGTGATGAGTCCACTTTTAGTATAAGGAGATTTCGCCAATAAGAAAGCAAATAAAACATTTTTTTGTCTATATGGCAGAAAATGCATAAAACGAATAACAAGCATTGTAAAAAAAGAATGGGAAGTATTTTGAACTTCCCATGGGTGTCTAAATTACTGGCCCTGAGATACTGTCCAGCATGCATCTTCCCCAGCTAAGAAAGGAACTAATTTATCATTACAGCAGTCAATGGATTCACAAATTATATTTTGTTCTTTAGTTAGCGTAATTGTCCCTTCATTCACAGGTAAGTTATAGAATTTAGGGCCATTTAGGGAACAAAAAGCTTCGAAATGCGCCAAGGCACCGAGCTCTTCAAAAACACTTGCGTAAGCCGCTAATGCGGTGGGAGCATTAAAGACCCCAGCACAACCACAGGAAGATTCTTTACGTGATTGTATATGTGGTGCGGTGTCGGTACCAAGGAAGAAACGGTCACAACCTGAAGCAACCGCTGTACGTAATGCTTCTTGGTGCACATTACGCTTCAAAATAGGTAAGCAAAATAAATGCGGTCTTATACCACCAACTAACATATGGTTACGATTAAACATCAAATGTTGAGGTGTTAAAGTTGCAGCTGTAAATTCATTCGCTTCTTGGACATATTGAGCCGCTTCTTTGGTGGTGATGTGTTCAAAAACGACTTTTAGTTTTGGAAACTGTGCCCGTAGTGGCAACATAACTTGCTCAATAAATAAGGCTTCTCGGTCAAAAATATCGATATGACTTGCGGTGACTTCACCATGGATAAGCAGTGGCATTCCTGCTTGTTCCATTGCAGCTAATACGGGGTAAATCTTTTTAATATCGGATACGCCATGGCTAGAGTTAGTTGTTGCATTGGCCGGGTAGAGTTTACAGGCAGTAAATACCCCCTCGTTAAAGCCGCGAACGACTTCAGCAGGATCTGTGCTATCAGTAAGGTAGCAGGTCATTAAAGGGGTAAATTGATGTCCTTGTGGAACCGCTTTTAGAATACGCTCGCGGTAAGCTTTTGCGGCTTCAATCGTTGTGACTGGTGGCACTAAATTCGGCATGACAATCGCGCGGCCAAAGAATTCACTGGTATAGGGAACGACCGTTTTTAACATATCATCATCGCGAAAATGAACATGCCAATCATCAGGGCGGCGGATCGTTAGGGTAGTTACAGTTGTCATTAAACCGGCTCCATAGGGGAAGAGTGAATGATGAGCGAGTGCTCAAGCCGGAATAGAATGATAAAGGTAAAGTGAAAAAATAGCTATGAGAAATCGCGATTATAGCTTATTTCAAAGGTAGATTATGTAAATGACGTAAATAGCTAACTTATTCAGGCATGCAATAGCAAAAAACCTGCTTAAGTTTCCTTAAGCAGGTTTCTCTAAATTTTGGCTCCTCCAGCTGGACTCGAACCAGCGACATACGGATTAACAGTCCGCCGTTCTACCGACTGAACTATGGAGGAACTCCTTGGTACGCAGAGGATATTAGCTTTCTCTTACTGTATTGTCAAAGGAGAATAGCGAAAAATATGTTTGTTTGCCTGTTATCTGTGCGAACTGTTGGAAGTTTGATCGAAAATTAGGTAATGGTGATTAATCAAGACCATACACAAACAAAAAGACGGTAACAAACTTAAGTCGATGGGCGATATATTATTTCAAATTTAGTGGTTAACTGCAGTTAACCACTAATTGATGAATGTAACTTACAGAAATTATCTACAGCGGAATAACGAGAACTGGTTGGGCGATATCGTCGAGTAAACTACGAGTCACTGAGGTATTAAGCCAGCGTCCAAGTGAAGAAAGATGGCGATGAGAAATAATTAATAATTCGCAGTTATATTTTTCCATTTTTTTGGGGATGGTATCGATAGGGGTACCTGCAGCGAGTAGTCCTTGGGCTTTAAACCCCATGCTATTTAAGGCGCTGGTGACCTCTTTTAATTGTTTTTGTGCCAAAGCTTCTTCTTTTTGCGCGGCAGGGTATTCATCCCACTCATCGCTATCTTTACTTAACCCAGTGCGGCTTAGTGCAAAGGTATTATCGACAACAGTCAATACAATCACATTGCTGACACAGCCAGTCATACGCTGCATAAAACTAAGTGCATTACTGCTATTCTCAAAGCTGTCGACGGCTAACAACACATTATTAATCATGATTAGTTCCTGATAGGCGAACTAAATAGCGCCTTTAAAGTTAGCTCCCCTTTTTTCCAATACTTTTTGTAAAATGGAAAGGTTTTTGGGGATCATACGTTGATCGATAAATGAAAAATAACCCACCATTCGGTGGGCAAAGTCGCTGTGTTTTGCGTGGCTACCCAGTTGTCTGGGAGTGTGGCTTACAGTGGAGTGAAATCTTGCCCAATGGCTTAGTAGCTGATAAGTTTTTAACAAAACCAGTGTGATCACAGTTTTGTTCATCAGCGGCTCCCATCGAGTGTATTAATGGTGACATCTGCAGACATACCCACACGCAGCGCATTCATCATCTGGGCATGCTCGGTGTTGCTATCAAAAACAATTTTTACAGGTATGCGCTGTACAATTTTAGTAAAATTACCCGTCGCATTTTCCGGGGCAACGGGTGAGAAACTTACGCCAGACGCGGGAGCAATACTATCGACATAGCCTTTTAATATTTGCCCTGGGAAGGTGTCGATACTAATATCAACGACTTGGCCATGAGTAATATTTTCCAATTGAGTTTCTTGATAATTCGCGATGATGTAGAGCTTATTTTGGGGAACAATAGCCATTAAAGCATCGCCTGGCTTAACAAACTCACCGACGCGCAAACTTTTTTTACCAATTACCCCACCAATTGGGGCAGTAATGCGGGTGTAAGAGAGGTTAAGTTCAGCCATTGCTTTTTTGGCTTGAGCTAATGTCAATTCAGCATTGCTATCAGCCTGTTTGGCTTCTAAAACTTGCAACATATTTTTGGCTGCTTTTAATGATGCTTCGGCTTGTGCAACACTTGCCGTCATGGTTTGCACTCGTGTAGTTGCTTGTTGTGCCGCTTGTTGTGAGCCTGCGCCAGTATTTGCCATTTTGTGGTAGCGAGTTTTTTCTTGGTACGCAAATTGGAGTTCTGCTTTTGCAGATTGCAGTTGGGCTTCTGCCGCAGCGATTAAGGCCTGTTGACGCGTTAAATTGGCTTTTGCATCATCTTGCCGTGCGCGAGCAGATTGCTCTTGTGCAGCAGCCTGAGAAAGTGCAACTGTAAATTCTCTGGGATCAATGATTGCTAATAATTCACCTTCTTTAACCCATTGGTTATCTTGCACAAGGACTTCGGTCACCACACCTGAAATCTGTGGTGATATACGTGAAATATCCGCTCGGATATAAGCATCATTGGTGTTTTGAGCATTTTTTTTAATGGCGAATTTATTAATTAATAATCCTCCCATCAAAACAACAATAGCGATGATAGCCAGAGCGACATTTTTATTAATTTTTAATTTGATCTTACTCATTCTAATTTCCTGATAATCAATAACTAAGCTGCGGCAACAGACCGCGGTGGGTAAATACGAGTTGGCATCACTAAAATCAGCCCAGTTAATAACAGTGCTAAACCAGAAACCAACAGATATAGGTCAGAGCTAGCTAAAACATGTCCTTGGCTTGAAGCGAGCTGTGTGAGCTCACCGATAGTATTCGTCGCCGTATCGCGATAAGTACTGCCGTAGCTGTCAGCAATGACGCCCGAATGAAAATCACCTCGCTGGCGGCTTAATAGGGCAATTGCTCCCCCGGCAGCCGTTGCTGCAAATCCTTTAACCGCATTAAACCAAGCAGCAGCAAATGGACCATCAGTGGGCAGTAATCCGCCCGTTGCCATCATCAATAGCGGAATAACGGCCATGGGTTGTGCAACAGCTTGTAAGAGAGAAATCATTCTAAAATTGTCACCATTCCAATCAGGGGTCAGTTGTGATGCGAGAAAACAAGCGGCTGCCATCAAAAGTAAGCTAATGGCGAGCACCCAACGGCAATCAACTTTAGGGGTATTACAAATAATGGCTATGATAGGGAGCGTGATGAGTTGTGGGAGTGATACCCATAGCATCATGTCGGAGGTTTGTTCTAAGCGATACCCTTGAATAGCCGATAAGTAGCCAGAGGTAATATTCACCAAAGAAACCATAATCAACAGCACACCACCAAGGGTGATTAATGAGAACGATAGATTCCGTTTGCTAAGTAACTGCAAGTTGAAGAAGGGTAATGGGTGGTACCATTCGTTTATCAAAAACAGAGCTAATAAACCAAGTCCACCAATCAATAAAACATAAATTAGTGATGAATTTAGCCAATCAAGGCGTTCTCCTTGAGAAATACCTACGGTGAGCATAGCAAGTGCACTTCCCCCCAGAAGTAAACCTCGCCAGTTAAACTGTTTCAGTCGTTCTAAGCGTAAAGGGTCTTGTGGCAAACCAAAGCCAATGCAGATGGTGGCTATCGCCATTAGTGGTAAGTTCCAATAAAAATACCCACTCCACCCCCAGTGGAAGGCAAACGCGGCCGCAGTGGCACCAAAAGTAGCACTCCATGCAGAAACCCAGCCATAAGCTCCTAAACCTAATACTTTAATAAGCGGAGGCATAAAGCGCAGCACTACCGTCATTAACATAGGCGGGAGAGCCCCGCCCGCAAAGCCTTGTAAACTACGTATTGTTAATAGAAGAGCATAATGATCTCCTAGCCATGGTGTAATTAATCCTCCAATCAGATAAATAGAACACATAACGAGCGCAACACGACGTAGTGAGAATGTTGGCCAAAAGCAAGGAGTAAATCCTGAACCAATTACAAAACCAGTTACATAACAGGTGATTAACCAACTGCCAGTATCAATATTTAATGCCATTGCCCCCTGAATATCGCCTAGGGCGAATTTACTGGCGTTTTCTCCCACGCCACTCGCCATTACTGCTAAAAAAACACCAAATAGACCCATCCATGTGCGGCCATTAATTTCACTCGCACTGGCTATCCATTTGTTTTTTTTAGGTTGTATGATAGACGCATCAACCATTTCAAACTCCTGCTATTTAAAAATTTGCTCTGTCATTTTTTAGCAGTAGTATCTAAACTTTATTTAATTGTTTAAAATGAAATGATGTAATTAAATTATTGCATGAAACGCAATCCACTAATGAGGAGGGCTGCAAAGGGGCGAGGAGGAAAAATGCCACAAAAAATCGACTTCAATTTGATTTATGCGTTGAATTTATTATTGGAGGAAGGAAGTGTAGGAGGAGCCGCCGAAAAAATGAACCTGAGTGCTCCTGCTATGAGCCGAATTCTAGGGCGAATTCGTGAGCAATTTAATGATCCCATTTTAGTCAGGGCAGGGCGTAAATTAGTACCAACTCCCAGAGCATTAGAATTAAAAGAACAACTTAGCCATATTATTGCTCAAGCAGAAGCGTTAATTAATCCTGATGAATTATTCAATCCAAAAACATTAGAAAGAACATTTGTTATTCGGGCGAATGATATTTTTATTGGCGCCTTAGGTGGTGGGTTGTTAGAAAAACTCAGGGAATTAGCTCCCCAAAGTAGCTTAATTTTTATCGCAGAAAGTGATACTGAAGATGATTCTTTGCGTAGCGGTAAAGTCGATTTGGTTATTGGTTCTTCTCGAGATTGGCACCCTGAAATTAAGGCTCAGAGCTTATTTACTAGTACTTTTCAGGCGTTGGTTCGCCCAGGGCATCCGATTATTGGACAAGTGACACCTGAGAGTTTAACGCATTACCCGCATATTAGCGTATCGCGGCGGGGGCGTACATTGGGACCAATTGATGACGCGTTACGTGACCTTCAATTAGAGCGTAATGTTGCGTTGACTTTGCCTAGCTTTCATTCAGCTATGATGCTAACGATGAACTCTGATTATATTTTGCCGCTCCCTCGCCATGTACTGCAAGGGGTAAAGAGTGTTAATTTGCCGTTAATTGAAATTGAACTCCCTTTGGAATTGGAATCTATATTTATCGTGCAAGCATGGCATCCAAGGTTGGATAGAGATCCTGCGCATCAATGGTTACGCCAGACAATTAAACAATTTTTTCTGGAGAAAGAGTAGCTATTCATTCTATGGTGCGGGTCTTTGCGGTTGCTTAGTTAGTAGCTGAATATTCAGAAGGGTAACTTTCAGAAAGATAGCAAAAAGCCCGCATTAAGCGGGCTTTTTAAATTTGGCTCCTCCAGCTGGACTTGAACCAGCGACATACGGATTAACAGTCCGCCGTTCTACCGACTGAACTATGGAGGAATTGCTTTGTTCCTGAGAACGAGGCGCATATTACCCATCCTGTTCACCGTTGTAAAGCATAAAAACGAAAAAAATAGCCAAGTGAGTGTTAAGTAATCGATTTGATGATTATCTACTCCAATAAGTGGTGTTGTTGTCTATAGTATGCGGCTTATAGGAGATGCAGAGGGAACTGATAATAGAGGTGAATAATTCATGAGTAGCAGAACATAACAAACAGATAGCAAAAAGCCCGCATTAAGCGGGCTTTTTTTAAATTTGGCTCCTCCAGCTGGACTTGAACCAGCGACATACGGATTAACAGTCCGCCGTTCTACCGACTGAACTATGGAGGAATTGCTTGTTCCTGAGAACGAGGCGAATATTAACGACATCATCTCAGGCTGTCAATCATAAAAACAGAAAAAATATCTAACTGCTCATTCACTGCACATTCTGACGAAGTTTTGCTCTAGTTAATTGATATTGAATTAATTTTGAGCTGCAAGTGTACCAGGTAATTGCGTAGAAACTTCAGGATAAGCAACATGATAGATATCATAAAACGATATCATTCCTTTTAATGCAATTAAACGCGATATTTCTTGCTTTATTGCAGAGCTAACATCTTGTGAATCAATGATTTTACTTATCGCATTATCAGAAACGGGTTCAGTGACAAACCATTCTCCGTTATAACAAACGCGTAAATCTAACACACCAATATCTTCAAAATGATAGACAGGTTTAATGTCAAAAAGTAGCACACTTGCTAGTATAATAAAGAGAATAGTGATACCCAGAGCCCAATAAGGGCCAAAATAAGGGGCATACCAAAGAATAATGGCTAGGGGGACATAAGCCGCAACCATGCCAACACATAAATAAGGGTGGTTGGCGAGAAACTGACTATTAAAGTAAGGTTTCCCATCTCGGTTTTCACGTTTATTGATGGCATCCAAGTCTTCGACGAGTATTTGTTTGATAATATCCATGTGTATAACTCTCTGTCAGATATCTATACTAGGAGGGTATCACGAGCCGTTGAGATTGTTATATATCAGTTAAAAAAAATATTTACACAGATTGTCATCGTATCAGATAATTCTTACTGACATTTATTGGGTTGTTGGCTTTTTAAATTAAAGTTTTCTTTAAACTATCAACTAAATGCAGCATTTTTGTTAACGTTATAGTCGATAAAAGTGACGCAATCGAAAAAACGACATATTTTTGAAGTTTACCCGTATAAAATAGTTGCTATTATCTTTAAGTCATGAGTTAATGAGTGTCGGCCTGTTTAGCAGTCCTATTTGATGTATGATTACTGAGTTAGTGTGTTCTAAAGAAGAAAGTTATCACAGATAGCCTTTGACCGTGACGCTGCATCTTGGTGTTTCCCTGATTAAATAGTTGACTCTGGCCCGTATATGCCAAAAGGCAAGTTTTTTTGATGTTATATAGGAAAAGTCAAATGTCCGACAAAATGAAAGGTCAAGTTAAGTGGTTCAACGAGTCTAAAGGCTTCGGTTTCATCACTCCAGCTGATGGTAGCAAAGACGTTTTCGTCCACTTCTCTGCCATTCAGGGCAATGGTTTCAAAACTCTGGCTGAAGGTCAGCAAGTTGAATTCACCATTGAAAACGGTGCAAAAGGCCCAGCAGCTGCTAACGTAACTGC
>RWZG01000021.1_pt1 | contig 39829 bp, 49 predicted proteins | sample 2187661 | NCBI WGS metagenome assembly RWZG01 (sample SAMN10531869, study PRJNA481165) | viral metagenome | isolation source: viral particles purified by filtration and ultracentrifugation from about... | host: Nasonia vitripennis 12.1 | place: USA:Tennessee | collected 2011-04-01 | reverse complement strand
GGTGATTAATTCAGCCATTGAGTCTGGGGAAATAGATGAGAGTGACCGCCAATTTTGGGAAAAGTACAACAAGGTAGATATTTGTTATTTCAAAGCAGTTCCCAAGCCTGGTTATTCAGCGTATTACCATGAATCAAGCAAAGATGTTAAAGGTGCATTTTTAGCAACGGCTGTCATGGTTTATTGGTAAGGATGCAATGCGGAAGAATGAATATGAAAGACAGAATCAAGTTTAACGATGTAATGCTAAAGGCTGTCATAAATGGCAGAAAAACGCAGACACGCAGACCAATTGAGCCACAACCAAAAGTAACCGAAGATGGGTTACGCTATCTTAGCGCATGGCAAGATGGTTACACACTATCAGAGAAAGTATGCGCAGCATATCGGCATGGATTTGTTGATGTTGATTGCCCGTACGGTGAGATTGGCGACATTATCAACATTGCAAACAAGGACGGTAATATCAAAGGAAAAATTGAAATTACTGATATTTGGTTGCAACAGGTTCAGGAAATATCACAGCAAGACGCAATGAAAGAAGGTGCGCCACCAAATCACGCCTCCATTGACGCTGTATCGCGTGAGTATGGTTTCCCTGATTTTTCGCGTTCATGGTTCGCTCAAACATGGATAGATATATACGGAAAAGATAACTGGGTAAGTAACGAATGGGTATGGGTTGTTGAATTTAAAAAGGTGGAGTGATGAAGGTTGAACAATCTCAAGTTACTAAGTTAGTAATAACAGATGTTGAGCGACACGACCCTATCCATGTCTACCTTGAGGACTACGGCGATAATAAAAACGGCCGTGTCACAATTAGCGAATGGGGCAATTCATGGTCTTGCTTTTGGGGTTCGATGGGTAGCCCACTAATTGAGTTTATCAAGAAAATAAATAACCATTATTGGATAGGAAAACTAGATTCCAATTTAATCTATGAGATAGATTGTGATAACGATGCAAATGCTGAATACGCTAAAAGACAAGTTATCAAACTACGCAAAGATGATGAAATAGATAAACACGAAGCAAGGGAATATTGGGATTTAATCGAAGCATCAGATAATGTTAAAGATGAGTGCTGTAATAGTTTTTTAGGTGGTAAGTTGCTTAGCTTGTTTGGTGATGATGCTTGGTATAACGATTGGCCCACTACCCCTAACCCTCAATATCTCAGAATGGAATCACGATTAAACGCTGTTCGTGAGGCATTAAAACAAATAAAGGTGGAGTGAGTGGTTTTACCTATCATCATGTTATTGTTTTACAGCTCACAAAGTAAAATTTAAATATCAAATACACTACAACACCTATTTTAATTTGTGGAGGTTATATGCATTGCCCTTACTGTAAATCAGATAATACAACAAAAGAAGTTATGTACGGACAAAAAACTGGTGATTGGGTGTGTCATGATTGTAAGCGCACATTTGACAGAGATGATTTTAAATTAATGGAAGAACAAGAAAAAAATAAAAAATAAATACATACCCTGCACTAGCAGGGTTTTTTATACCTAAAATTCAGAGTAACAATTAATGCAAATAATCGGATATGTATTACTCATACTAATACAGGGTTCTGCTGTGCCTGTAACGGAAGATATTTATACGCAATCGGAATGCAATCAACGTGCTGAATATTTAATGTCAGTTAGGAATGTTAATGTTGTTTGTGGTGAGGTATGGAATGAAAGATAAATATTATTTGGGATTACAAGGCTACGAAGAAGAAGGTTTTGAAATTGAGCCGACAATAAAGGATAAATTTAATTTAAAATCTCCATCGTGGGATATATCAATAACAAAGCAGGACTTAGTTAATATTAAGCTCATGATAGAGGAGATATTAGAAAGTGAATAAATACACCGAACTATCTGACTTCGAGATTAATAAAAAGGTTGCTGAGTATCTTAAATTAAACACAATTGCATACGAACGTACTGAAATAGTTTTGTTTGATGATATGGATGCAACGCCTTTCGACCCATGCAATAACCAGTCTGACGCATTCCCTCTAATTATCGATGTAAAATTATCAATTCATCCTGATTTTTATAACGACTGTGAATCGTGGGTTGTAAGAACTGTACATATTCCCCCAGTCAAAGATGAGAGCCTTACAAGAGCCATTTGCATTGCTTATTTATTAATGAAGGATGCGGAGAATGAAGAAGTATGACCTTATTTTGGCTGACCCGCCTTGGCAATATAATAATAAAGTATCAAACGGTGCTGCTAAAAATCATTATCCAACAACTTCCCTCTTCAATTTAACCCATATCCCTATTCATTCTATTGCATCTGATAACGCAGTTCTTGCCATGTGGTATACAGGTAATTTTGTACCCGAGGCTATTAAATTAGCCGAAGCGTGGGGCTTTAAAGTGCGCACAATGAAAGCTTTTACTTGGGTTAAGTTTAATCCTTTAGCATGGCAACGAATTGATAAAGCCATTCAAAACAGCGAGTTATTTGATTATCACGACCTATTTGAACTATTAGATGCTGAAACAAAAATGAATGGGGGAAACTACACTAGAGCCAATAGTGAAGATGTTTTAATCGCTACTCGAGGCAATGGATTACAGCGCATTAGCGCTAGTGTTAAACAAATCGTATTTAGTTGTTTAGGTGAGCATAGCGAAAAGCCGTGGGAAGTAAAAAACCGTCTTGAACAGTTGTACGGTGATGTAAATCGCATTGAGCTATTCGCTCGTGACATGTCACAAGGTTGGGATGCATGGGGCAATCAATGTCCTAACAACAGTATCGAACTTATCAACTCTCATTTTATTTGTAAGGAATAAATATGCCTGATATCGCAGATGATGCTAATGACTTAACGGATCTACAAATCAACACCGCATTAGCAAATAGAGAGCCACCAGCTAAAAGCTTAACTGGATTTTGTATCTGGTGCCGTGAAGAGCCAGTAACAGAGAATAGCGCTTACTGTTCTAAAGAGTGTGGTGATGACCACGCTCAGTACAAAAGGAAAAACGGCTAATGATTATTTTACTCACATTATTAGCTGTGTACTTATGGCTTGCAGGATACCTATTTTCAGAGTCTAAGCACGGAAGCGACAATATAAAAGATATTGTGGCCAGACTGTTTTACTCCACAATCTGGCCTGTTGTTGGTGTACTTTACCTATCGTCACTACTTGCTTATAAAACACTTGGCGAAGAATGACAAAGCGTTAATCTTTCTCTTTTATCCATTCATCCACCATATCAGCCCACTCTTGTAACATCTTCCTGCGCTGTTCAGCATATTCAGCCTTGTTGTAAACGGCTCTAACGCCATTTTGAACGTGTGCTAAACACTTCTCTATCCAATCTGAGTTATAACCTGCTTCGTGCAATAGCGTGCTTGCTGTGCGTCGTAAATCGTGAACAGTAACCGGTTCAAACTCAATACCTTTTTCATTGATACGTTTTACGGTTCCATCAATCACGTTATTCAATGCAGCATTAGAAAGTGGCTTTTTAATATCATATCGACCAGGCATTAAGTAATCGCTTCCCATCGCACAAACTTTCATACCGGTGAGGATATCCATTGCTTGGTCAGAGAGATAAATAACATGCTCTTTTCTCCCCTTCATTCGCCCTTTAGGGATCACCCATTGCCTATTTTTAAAATCTATTTCATCCCATGTAGCATGAATAAACTCAGACTTTCTAACTAATGTTAGCAAGACAAATTTAACGGCCAATTTTAAGGTTGGATAACAACTATAGTTTTCTAGTTCACGAAATAAGATACCGATTTCTTTCGGTGACATTGCCCTTTCGCGCGCTTGAAAAGTACCTATCGAAGATGCCTTTATTGCATCTGCTGGGTTAGTAATTTCATAACCTCTATCTATGGCATAAGTAAAAACAGAGCCAATAATCTCACGCACTTGTAATGCGGTCGCTTTTGCTCCCCTATCCTTTATCTTTTCACACAAAGCTCTAAGCCGTGGTGTAGTGATCTCTTCTAGTTGAAGCTTGCCGAATACAGGATAGATTTCTTTTTCAATAATTGCTTCTTTCATGGCCCTTGTAGAGTCGGCATATTGAGCATCACGAAGGAAATTGACGGTATAGTCTTTGAATACCGTCCCTATCTTTTTACTCTCAATACCGTCACGTTTCTTTGAAGCTGGCGATATACCTGCGTTTAGTAGCCTTTTCGCTTCAATTAATTCGGCTCTTGCTTCTGCAAGCGTGATACCGTCAGCACTGTATCGACCAAAAGTAACCGTTTCTCTCCTTCCATTAAAACGATAATCATATCTAAATGAAATAACACCACTTTTTGTCACTGCAACGTATAAACCATCTCGATCAGACACTTTATAAAGCTTGTCTTGTGGCTTTAAACTTCTTAGTTTTGTATCGGTCAGCATGCTATAACCTCAATGCTGATACCGTCAAATGACAGCAAATTTATGACGGTATCAGTGTCTTAATTTTATAATTTATATTTTGATACCGTCTCCTATACCGTCATTTTTTTTGGTTCTTGTCAACCATTAGCAACCATAGAAAACAAAAAAGCCACCAGTAACTTACTGATGGCTCTTGATTTTTTAACCTTTATCAACTATTACTGATAAACGTTATTTTATTCCCACTCAATTATATTCTAGTAATTTAACTCACTGATAAATATAAATTATATTTAAATTAGATATCACTAACACCGTCACCGATACCGTCATTATGAAATTTGTCTACTTTTTCATCGGTAAGAATTGAGAAGTTTTTCCTTTGCTTCCAACTCTGAAATGCAAAGGTTGAGTGTTCTGGTATTTTCATCTGCACGCTGAGCTTCACGCCCATATCGTTCAAATGTTTCTCGTAGTTGTCGAGAAAGTTCACTGGCTTTGGCTTTTTCAACTCGGCAGGTATTGGCGTTATCGGTACTTGCAACTTCTGTTTGCGTGGTACCGGTTGAGAGCTGCACCCTGTCAAAGTGATTAAGAACACGATCAAGCAAAGCATCTGTGCGTATCGTATCATGCTGTTGTGCGTCATGATATATCTCCAACCTATTTTGCTGTTCATTGTCTGCGTGTTTACGCAGTTCAATATTTGTGGCCACATCCTTTTCATCTAATTGATTACCTGCAATCTGTTTACTCATTGCTTGGTTATCAAAATAAATACCGCCAGCAACAAAGCCAGCGGTAAAGGAAACAGCCAAAGCAATTAACGCTATGACGGTTTTATTCATTAACGAACCCCATTGTGCTCTAATGAAAAATGATTACCGTCAGGACGATTTTTAAAACGCCCACCCCAACTTCCACCCAATGATTCCCAATACTCACCCAGTTCTTTATAGTCGCTGGTGGCTGTAAGGTATTTTCCGTTAGTATCGAATAGGTTGAAATCGACTGCTAAACGTTGAGTATGTAGACTGTTGCTAATACCCGATCCTTTCTTTGCATTTAATTTAGCTTGTTCTTCGGTACGATAAGCCTCACCAAACGTTAGTTTATATCCCTTCTGCTGAGCAAAGGTGATCAACTTTGCAACCATACCTGTAAACGTATTCTGTTTATCGACTAATGACATATTCACCCCTTTATAAACTTGATGACATTGCCTTTACTGACCAGCAACGTTGTGCAGATCAGGATATTGGCAAAGATGTTGTAGATATCAGCGTGATAATTAGGATCGAAATAAGCGCGAATAGGTACGCTTGAAGAGTAAGCAAGAATGAGGAAAGCTAACCATCCACCTTTTTTACAGTGTTGTCTGCCGTCACGTTTAAAATAGAACACACGTAGAAATATGACGGTACAGATGATGGCATTAACAATAGTGAGCAATGTTTCGCATTTCATTGTTGCCCTCCTTGTTTCGGTATATCAGCCCTTCCATATGCTTTTACGCTTAACTTAACCACAAGCAAAGCGGAAACAAAAGCACCTACGGCATCGATATGTTCGATTTCGTATTGCTCCGGTTTCACACCGAAAAGACCAGTAACAGAAATAAAGATAGTTGCTGCAGGGCTAAAGAATATAAGACCACAAACGAAGCTTAGAAAGGCTAATACCGATCTACGTTTAAAGCTATATTCAGTAGCAGCAGTAGTAAAGAAGATGGCTCCCAACAGTGAACCCATAACAACTTCTGCTGGAAGCCCTGCGAAGTAACCAAGAAAAGCAGTAGTGCCGATCCCAGCTTTTGTGTAGACATCTTCTTGCATGAGTGTAGTACCAGTGATTAATGAATAATCATGATACTACATAACCAACAGAACAACCAAAAATGCAAAAAAGAAAAACAAAAACATAACAATAGAAATACTGAACAATCTTTACTTTTAATGATAAAATTCAGCCATTCTATTGGTAAAATAAATAATAATTTAATATGCAAAGTAAAAAATTTAGAGCTGACATTAATGGTTTAAGAGCCATTGCAGTTTTATCTGTTATGTTCTTCCATTTTAATAAAGAGTTAGTACCCAGTGGTTTTGCTGGAGTTGATGTATTTTTTGTCATATCTGGCTTTTTAATGACATCAATAATTTTTAGGGGATTAGAGAATAATAACTTCTATATCTGGAACTTTTTAAAAGCAAGAGCTAAAAGAATTGTTCCCGCTTTGGTCACTATCATATCGATTACATTGGCGATGGGTTACTTATTTTTAGAACCCACCACCTATAAATTAGCTGGAGAGCATGGGTTATCAAGCTTACTTTTTATATCAAATATTACATATGCCAATGAATCTGGATATTTTGACGTTGATTCTTTTAGTAAGCTATTTCTTCATACGTGGTCGCTGTCCGTAGAATGGCAATTCTATATACTTTATCCAATAGCATTGGTAGCATTATCTAAAATAATTTCAATAAAAAACTTAAAGAAAGTTGTTTTATTATTAGCTATTTTTAGTTTTATTTTTTGTGTTTATTTTTCATCCAAAGATAAAACTTTATCTTATTTCATGATTTACACTAGAGCATGGGAAATGCTATTAGGTGGTGTTGCTTTTTTATTTCCATTAAAAACAACAGATAACAAAAAAAGAGCTATTGAAGTATTAGGCTTAATTTTAATTATAATTTCGTTCTTTATTTTTTCAGATGCTGACGCATGGCCTAGTTACAATGCTATGTTACCTGTTTTTGGAGCATATCTTTGTATTTTATCTAACAGTAACAAAACATTATTATCAAATATTATATTTCAAAAAATAGGACTTTGGTCTTACTCAATTTACCTTGTTCACTGGCCTTTAATTGTATTTTTGAAAAAAATAAATATCGATATTTCTATATATTCGTACTTTATTTTTACTTTATTAATTGCGTTTATTAACTTTCAATTAATTGAAAAGAAAAGAAATTATGGTTATAAATCATTATCTATATACTTACTAGCTTTATTATCATCATTCTATATTAGTAAAAATGGCATATCAGATAGAATTGAAGCAAGAGAGGAGGTTGTTAACTTTCACCAAAAATACTATGGTGGAGTTGGGATTGATAGAGGAGGTATTGCTCGAAGATATAACAGCGACAAAAATGTAGAAGTGATATTGGTTGGAGATAGTTTGGCTAGGCAGTATGCAAATTTTATGAAAAATAGAGGCATCGGTTTTATAGGTGTATTTGAGGATGGATGCTTCTCTATGGATGGATATCATTATACTTATACAGATAAAATAAAAAATGCTTGCATAAAAAGATTTATTTCATTAAAAGATTCTGTATTAAAACATCCTGATGCAAATATTATATTTGCTCAAGATTGGAGTCCTTATTTAAGGATACATAGTAATGATGGTGATATAAAAACATTTAATCGAAATTATATTTTTGAATATTTAAACAGTATAAAAAAAATATCTAACAAAATTTATGTTATTGGTTTGGCTCAAAAACCAATAAAGAATGTGTTTGAATGTCTTAATAATAACGAACTACCCATATATAAACATTTACCAAATCTATCATCTTGCACAACCCCAGAAAAAGAGATTAAAAACGAATATAATTACAATATTATAGATATAACTAAAAAACTAAACATAATATACATAGATCTAGATGAAATATTATGTGAAAACGGGCTATGTAAGGTAGTCGATGATAATAATCGCCCTATTTATTCAGATAATAAACATTTCTCTATTTATGGGGCTGATTATGTTGGAATTGAAATTTTAAAAAAAATAAATAAATAGATAAAAAAGCCAGTTATATAATTGTAACTGGCTCTTAAATATTTATACATAATATCTGGTATCTTTATAATTTTCAGATATGTATTTTTTAAATCTTTCATTGTATGTCATATCAAGAGATTCTAATCTACCAAAACAACCATTAATAATGATAATAACTCCCCCCTTTCCTAGTACAAAATCACTTCCCATGTTATTGTTAAAATCTATTTCATTTCTTAAAGTAGAAAATGGTGACTTTGATAACCAATCAAACTTTGAATTAAAAATTGAAATAACACAAGCCCTATAACCTGATGGATTAATAATTTCAGGGTTATATACAATTGAATTATATATAAAAATTTCATTTGATGATTCTAGTTTTTTATTTATTCTTCCGTCAACAGCAATATAATTAAACATCATATTAGCCATTTTAACTGAAATATCGTTAGCTGATTTAATTACTGGTATACAGTTATTTGATTTTTCAATTTTTATATCTTGTCTCATTATAACATTTTCTGTGAATCCAAATGTATGAACACCAAAATATCCGTCATAATCAGATGAACCAGCTTTGTATATATCAACATCACTTACGTTTAATGAATAAAATCTATTATTATTGGAGATTTTTTTAAATTCTTCATTTTCAATAAGACTATAGTCCCTATTATTATAAACAACTCTGAAATCAATCCTGTTAAACACTCGTTGACTAATCATTTTTACGCGCCTTATCTCATGAAAAGACGGTAATATTTGATATTTTTCTAAATTTTCCCTTCTGCTAACACCTAAATCAATTCCTCTTATCTCCATTCCTATCGCGCTTTTAATATTATCAAGGTTTATTGTTACACCATCAATGTATATATCAGGGCATTTACCCATAAAATGATGATCATTCTTTGGTTCCTGTGCTGATACAATCATGTAACCCGTAGTGAAGTCACCAAGAACAACATCAAGATTATAAACCCTGATAATTCCATCCCAACTATTTGCATAATCGTACCTCGTACCGATAGTAAATTTTGTTATTTTCCCATTAGGGAGGATATGTTTACTGTTTAAAATTTCAAACACCCCCCACCCCTGAGCTCTGCATTGACTTCTTATTTTACAAGAATCAATCGTAATATCAGACATACTAAAATGACCACCAACATCTAATAGGTCGCAATCAAAAGCTTTAATATCACGAGCATAATTTCCATCTGTTCCAGCCCATCCGTGAATATCTGTTACTTTACTAATTCTAGTATTAGTAGTGTATTTGTAAGTTAAGGCGTATCCACCTAGATTTTCAGGATTGTAATCCAAATCATAAATAGCATTATTATAAGAAAAATTAGAACACGACTCTTGTTCTACGTAAGCTTGTGCGTGCCCTACATTAATTGATGATATTTTATTAATTGATAGATTAGTATTGTTTCGATAACAAGAAAAAATAGAACGTATAAAAGCCCCATCTAGGACAATGCTACCTATTTTTATATTCAGCTCAGGCATGTGAGGTTTATAATAGACTTTTTTATTATCAGAGAAGTTATAATACTGCTCATACTTCAACATACCATTTGAAAATATTTGATTTGTTTCTGCTTTTTTCTGTGGTTCAGGCGTATCTCCATCATATCGCAACATGACAACGTCTTCTGATAGAATTGTGATATGACCTGATAAACCTAATATTGGAAGTGATTTTTCACCTTTATTAATATTTGAACCGTGGAATAAAGAAGTAATATCTTTATCATTTTGATGTGCAGAAAATATTCTTGTTTTCTGTTTCCATTGAGGAACATCTTCCTTAGTAGTACAAATTATTTTTGCTTTAGATAAGTCTGTGTCGACTGTTATATCGATCCCATCATCTGTTGATTCTAATATGTAAGTTCCAGATCCTTCAACATTAACCCCCATATCTTTAGCAAAAATAAACATTTCTTCAAATGCTCTGTTATGAGTTACGTCGTCATCTTTAATGAACATTTCTGGTGTAACGACGGAATGTATTTTTGATAATTTATCTTTTAGTGTTTCTCCGTTTCCTACTCCAATTAACGAACCGTCACCATTTTTTATTTGGTTTATCACATCAATAGCACTTCCTGAAGCTGGAGCAACAGCTATTGGGTATCCATCTTTATCAAACGTTAAAACTTTTCCAGCTCTATCATCTGCATTTGGCAATGATGGTATATCCTTATCATTAACCCTTAATGTCTTACTATCAATATACTTAATACTGTTATCAACATAGTCTTTATTAGCTGCATCAGTACCTACTTTAGGCGATGCTAAATTAGCAATACGATTGTCCTTGGCATCATAGTAATTCGATAGATAGGTAGGCTTACGTAAGCTTAAAGAGAAAGTACCCAATGCTTTTTGAATTAACATCGTTAGATAATCAAAGGCATCTTCATGTACTTCTGCAAAAAATTTACCCTGATTACGTAAGTCAGTTTCTTGTACAACAGGTAAATCGCGTTCTAATAATATCTTCCAGCCTTGGGCTAAAGGTTTATTTAAAACCACCTTACCGCCATGATAGGAACCTGCACCAACAATAGTGTAATCAGTACCATTCTTTAATGTTTTTTCATTGCCGTCACTGTCAGCAACCACAACAATCAAATGCTTGCCTTCAAAGATACGGAAACGAAAATCAAAATCCGTTGTTACGCCATTACCTATATACTCTTCATGGCTTAGCTCAGTAGATACCGTCATTGCTCATCTCCTCTGGTGTTAATGAGGATATGATACTTTTAACTACAAAATATATCCATATTTGCAATAATGGTTATCAAATAGAAAATCAAATTAACCATTTAGATGAATATTTTAATGCATTTACATTATTATAGTTTACGTAATTATTTTCATTAGTGAGGACTTTAGCCATGGAAAAGAAGTATGAATACCCTGCACCAGCTAACTATCCAGATGTAGTGAATACCGATAAAGGGATTGAAAAGTTAATTACAAAATCAAACCTTGAAGCACTTTTAACAAAGATGGGAGAAGATGGTCATGATGTATCAGCTCCACTTGTAGAACTGATAGCAATGAGAAACTTTATAGTTCAGAAGATGAGAGGCAATAAAAATATAATACCGTTGGTGGAATGTATTTTGTTTGAGCTTAAGAAGTAAGGTAAAGCACCGCTTAGACGGTGCTATTTACTCTAAATGGTCAACAACCAAATAAACAAATTGCAATAACATAACCATTTTGGTAATTTACAACTCCTTATTTATGCGCCATAGTGATATTACATCAGCAAAATCTGATGTCGGGATTGGTCTCCTGATAACTACGAAGGCGCATACACCGCGCAAGCGGTTTTTTTGTATGCGAGATACAGCTACACCTATTCAATGGTGGGCTGTGCGGAGGCACCTCACGGTGCGCCGGTTCCCTTTGTAGCCGGTAAGACCAACTCCGTACAGTTCACCACCAGTCTGATTGGTCTCAGCTGTGGTGATTAACCTAACTACAAAGGTGATCTCCATGACAAGTTTAAGTATTTCTCCATCTAATTTACCCTCCATCGTTCATAACAATATGCCAGTTATTACTACTGAGTTATTGGCTAATGTTTATGAAACAGATACCAAAAACATCCAAATGAACTACTCAAGAAATAACCAGCGATTTATTGCTGGTAAACATTTCTTTAAGCTAACAGGTTCTATTTTAAAAGATTTTAAAAACAGACCCACTAATTGTTGGTCTGTTGCAAAGCAAGCTCGCAGCTTAATTCTATGGACAGAACGTGGTGCTGCACGTCATGCTAAAATGTTAGATACAGATCGTGCATGGGATGTATTCGAAATTTTAGAAGATAACTATTTCACTAGATATAAACCTAATACTCGTATCGGCAACTCATTACCAAACAACGCTTCAACAGAAGAATTACTAGCACTTGTCGATCAGTTACAACGCACCATCCATGAAGGTGAGTTTATCCCTGCTGGGCAAGTTGCCAAAGAATATAGTTTTCCTCGTACTCGTAAAAATCGCATCGAATTACTGGATGATTTTATGCGTAACCCAAAGAAAGATGTTTTACACAATCTCCTCTCCTACCTAAAAAAAGACGGTCACAACGTTGATGAAGCTGAAAGAACATTGCGTTGGGTTCGTGAATTACTGTTAGAAATGAATGGTGCAATGCAAGAAATACGCACACACCATCAATATGTAGAAAGTTTGATTAGTCGGTTATAGTGACAAGTAAGCACCAGTTTAGGCTGGTGCTTTTTAGTTAAGCCAAAGAAACAATATCGCCCTGTAACATAACTCTGTCAGATAAGACTAAGCCTAGACATGTTTCATTCTCACTCTCAATGTTATCTAGCATTTCTGAGTAATGAATAATATCCCTATCAGAAATATCTCCAATTCCCTTTAGCAAAAGTAATAAAAATTTGACGTCATGAACAAAAACTTTTTTCTCAATATCATTCATTAATGATTGACGTACGATGCTTGCAAAACAATAAGTAGCAAATTTCAATGCTATTTTACCTGAGGAATGACCCTCTCTTAACAATGCAACCGTAACTCCTTTACCAAAATCAGTAATAACGCAATTCATTGCTTTACAATAGATCTGCACAAGCAAAACATCATTACTGTTTTCTTTTTTTATTTTACCAAAGATTCCCATTTGATATTCCTACTTCATCTGCTCTTCCACTTGATTCAATAATGGTGACAAATAAAACAAGTTTTGGAAAGGTAATAGTTTGCGCACAGATCGCACTTCTCTATCATCAAACTCACCATTTAATACACCTGATGTAATGTTTTTAATATCACCACCGAGGTCAAATGTAGGACCTAATAAGGCACCAATTCCATTACGGCTTTGATAACGTGATGCTGGTGGTCCTCCAAACATAGCACTCATACCATAAGTACCACCGCTAAGGTTTTCCAATACGTTATTAGGCTCACCTAGCCAGCCCATCATCCCTGACCAGTCTAACCCTTCTTTTACTAAGTTAGCCGGTTCGGTATTAATATCTCGTCCTGCCATTTTAGCCTTGAGGACATAGACTAGGGATCCAAGTGCTACCTGAAGCAATGCTCCATAGTAAAATGATGCATCACCTGATTGTATGCCTGAAACCAACGCTCTATTGTGAGTAGCAAAGAAGAAGGTTTTAAACTGCATCACAATCTTACCTAGTTCACTACTCATCATTAATGGTGTATCACCAATACCCGGAGTGATTACCGTAGTTCTGACATCTTTTAATACCGCAGCTTGGAAAGTTTCACGCACAACACGATCATCCCACAAATGGCTATGCCCTGTTAACATGCCGTCTAAGTCTTCCCCGTGTCGTTTAAACTGATCTGCTATACGCTTTAGCATTGATTCATCAATACCTATATGAGCCAGTTTCTTTATTTCTCGTTTACTTAACGAACCACCAGCATCTAAAGTGTTTGCTGCTTTCAGTACCTTAGATTGAGTAATAAGCCCAGACCACATTTTCATCGTGTCTGTATATTGGTTCATTAATGTGAAGTTACCAAATTTCTGTGATGACCACTGTAAACCACGCTCTAAATAGCTACGTCTGCTATAGGGATCGCTAAGGTCAGCAATCACTTTAGAACGACTGGATAATGCATATTCAAGGCCAATACCCATTTCACGCAAATCGGCCTTAGCAATGCGCATAGCACTGATATCAGTTAGCATCTTACCCAATGGTTTTAACGCACTACGTAAACCGTGTTGCATAATCGGACGAGCCATATCAGGTAACGATGATATTGTCATACCCCCCAATAAACGTAAAAAGTTAACGTGACGAGCAACACGGCCAGCTCGCACAAATAGACTTGCTGGATCTTTAGGTGCTCCATAAGTACCTAATAAACGGTCACGCATCACGCGAATATCACGTAAATCCGCCTCTCTTCGTGCTTCTAATCGACTGCGTTCTTTAGGCGTGGTTGCATCAGCAATAAGTTGGTTGTATTCCTCTGTAATCGCTTTGATTTGATTATCCATATCAACACGGCCAAATTTAGCCGTAAGTTCAATTTCAGGCGCAACTTGGCGAATATAGTTTTCCATCACATAGTTAACATCTGATTCGAGATAGTCTTTAATTCGTTCATCAGGAACGTTTAGCGTTCTATCTTTTGTAAAACCAGCACGTTTAACTAACCCATCAGGGATCAGTTCACTGGGTACAATGCCAGACGGAGCACCAATAATTTTATTAACGATATCATCTGCTGCCGCATCTAACTCTTCACGCTCTAAAGGTGTCATGCGATTCAATGCGGACTGTCTAATTCTGTCATGGCGAGTTAATGAATTTGCTGTTCGTGTTAAACGACGATGTTCATTTCTAAACTTGCGAGGGTTATCAAGAATATCAACGCTACGTTGTAATGCAGGTAATTTATTCTCAGCATCATTAATACGCTGTAATTTTTTTTGTAATGTTGCTTGTCTTCTTGTTTGTGTTTTATTTAACTTAGTAAGGTTAGAAAGTGAATTTAGCTCAACTTCTACCGCACTCTTTTCATTAATGATTTTTTGATATTTATTAATATCATCCATCAGCAAAGACTTTTTACCCGACCAACTCTCAGCCTCTTTAATCTCAAGCCCTAAACGTTCAGCTTGTGGTGAAGCGTTACGTGCTTTATCAATACCAATTTCAGCACGATCAAGGCTACCTTTGGCTTTATTTATCGAGGTTTGATTAATCTCTTCTAACCAGTCAGCAATGATTTTCTTAAATTCAGTACGATCATTTAAAATTTTGTCGAATTTATAAATACGAGGGAAGTAGCTTTGTGCTGTTGTCACCTTTACACCTTCACGTAAGATCCCTAATTCAACCATTCTATCTTTGGTTGCTTCGACAATAGGTCTAATAGAACGTGCCGCCTCTGCCACTTGTGGTATCGCATGAGTATCACCATTGCGCATAGCATCACCAACAGCTTCACTAAATTGGTAATAATTCATATCACGGCCACCAGATTGACGATATTGTTTAAAGTGGTCTTTCGTTGATTCTACTTGTTTATAAACGAGAGTTTCATAACCTCTCACTTTTGTTTCAACAGCGGTAAATGTCGCAATACCTTCTTCATTTTTAGCAAAGGTAAAGTTATTTTCTGTGAGTTGTTGGTTAATTTGGCGTGCTGTTTTAGAGGGTGATTGAGCAACACGGCCAACAGGGCTAACATTCATCGTACGATTAATAAATGATGGCCCTTTTAAGGTTTCTTGTTCTAATGTGGTGTTAGGTACTTCCATTGCACCAACACTAGAATTATCAGGAATATTATTTGGAATATTTTGTTGCCCTGATTGTTGTTCTCCAATTAAATCATTTCTTACTTTTGTTACCAATTCACCCCGGTTTTTTACTAACTGTGCGGCTGACCCTAAGGTTCCACCGATCATGGCATCAAGTGTAATGTTAATTGCACTTTCAGTTAATGTTCGTGTTTCTTGGGTACTATGTAATGCCATTTCAGAAGCTACGCCCCCAGCAGTATTTGCCAATGCAAACTTACCTGCGGTTGTGGCCACACTGCCACCTTTTACAATGGCTCCCCCTGGTATAATCATTGCAGCAACATTAATTGGATCAATAACCCCCATAGCAATACTACTCACAACACCAGCACCGCCAGCATCTGCTAATATTTGCTTATCGTTACGCTCACGATCAATACGTTGTTTTATTGCAGCGGTTTCTTGAGGAGAGTTTGAATGAATAAAGGCATCGGCATAGTCTTCATAGCCTGAAAGCGTTAATTCATCTTCAAATGGGTTATAACCTTCTACATCTTCAAATTGATTAAAAGGTGCAGTAGCAATCAAGCTACCCACTGAGTTATCGATACGAAACGCTGCATCACGTAATTCTTTAGTTTTCCGTCTATCATCAAATGGATTAATAGGATCATACCAAGACGGTGAAACATTATCACCATAAGTAGGTTCAGGTTGCTGAACAGCATTAATATCCGCAGATAAAATATCATCAGGTTGTTGTTCGTAAATAGGCATCAGTTTTTATCCCAAGAAAAATAATTATTGAATTTATTTACTCGCTCATTATGAGCTTCTTTATATTGTTCACGGATATTTTCACGATGTTCTTCATATTCAGCCTGCGATTGCTCTCTCTGTTTATCTTTTATTCTTTTCGCTTCGGCATCTTTAATACCTTGCTGACGTTTTTCCATTATTGCTTTATACATTGGTGAAGATGATTGCTCAGGTTTAAAGCGAATAGGTAAGCCGTTATCTCCCGTGTATGGACGATAAATAGGGATATCATCACTACCGGTTTGTTTTATCATTATGCCGTAGCTGTAATCTCTGGGAGTCACTGCATCAGAGACAATAACGATTTCAGTGCCAGAAGAAGCACCACCAAATGACTTAGACATTAATTGCTTTTTCTCTTCTTCCCATTGGCCAGCGATCCAGTTTCCAGCACCTGATTCATTAATACCGTATACAGCTTCTGGCGCATAACGCATAACTTCTTCACTGCCATTAATATTTGATACTGCCCATGTTCTTTTAATTTGAGCGTTAGTCATTTTCTTGGCTAGTTCTGCATCACCGCCTGTTTCAGCAAAGTTAGCGTCATACAACGTTTGATAGTCACGTAAGTAAGCACCATTTTGAGTACCAGGCTTACTGACGTTTGGTGAAGAAAATGGTTTATACCAAGGGTAAAAATCATTGATATTAGATTGCGCCGCTTTATCTCTATCCTTGATATATCCTTTATCCCTGATTTGAGAAGCGATCATTTGCTTAGTGCGTTCATCTTGTTCAAATGTCGTCTTAAATGCAGTTTCTACCGCTTTATCATCAGGCATACCCGCACGACTTAAACTATATACTTTTGAGTAATACGCCATTGTGCTTGATGGAATATCCGTAGCTGATGCCGGATTGTTATCAAATATCTGCCCATACATTTTCGCGATAGGAAGAACAACTTCAGGATCTTTAGATGTTGCCCCCATATTCAATACAGACTTAACTTGTGATGGGATAATCCCTGTTCTTGCAGTAAGTTCAGCAACGGCATTTAAGCTATTATCATCACGTAAATTAAAGCTCTGCTGAATATGTTGTTCAAAGTAATCATCTGCTGCCTGCTGATTATTCTTATCATTAGGATCAAGCGGAAAGTTATTTTGAATGGAAAGTTGTAATCGGTTAGCTGCAAACTGTTTATCTTGTTCTTTGATGTTACCTTCAACGAACTTACCAAATTTCTCCCAACGTTGAATTTTGCTTTCGTAGTTTACTTCACCCATTTGAGGTCTAATTTGTGATAACAAAGCTTGCTGTGCTTGTGGAGACATCTCTTTAGCTGCTGACATAAAACCAGCATAACGTTTAGCTTCTTGCATATCAGCAGACATAGCTGAACCTTTGTCATAGCCAAATGCAGAGATTAATTCATCATGAGTAGGCGCATTAGGTGCTTCAAGTCCTCTTTCCCATGCCGCGTAAGAGTCAGCTACACGAGTACCTAATTGTTGCTGTAATTCACCTTGCTTTTGCTTACGTAACTGTTCTGCTTGTCGTAAATATTTTGCTTGGTCAGCTTCATCTAAGGCATCGAAAGCGGCAGATCCAGTTAATAGTTTTGGTGCTTCTGATGTCGCTTGTAATTCAACAAAACCAAGTGCTAACTGTATGCCTGTTGCTATCTGCTCATCAGTGTAATTAACACGGTTACGCCCATTTTCCTTATACATTATCGCTGTCGATAAATGCGTTAGGGTATCTAAATTCGTTAAATCTAATGGCTGATTAGGTGCAACACCAAGGTAATCAGATACATACTCAATGTATGCCTGAGTATCATTATTATCTTCTGGTGGAGCCCAACGATTAATAATCTGCTCTGGTGTAACAAACCCTTGTCGAGCATAAGAAAGTAAATTTTTACCTAATGCTCTAATACCGTGCTCAGGTGTGGCAAACTTAGCGAATGCGCCATCATCACCGGTTTGCCCTACCCATTTATTACTAGATATACGAATATTACCAGGGTTATTGTTTCTAATACCTCTTGTATCACCGTTACTAGGTGTATACATATTCTCTTGCTGTTTATGCAGATTATCAGCGTAAGCAGTAGCATCTTCAGGGTTATCAAAAATCCCTAAGTGCTTACCTGTTTGCTCGTATAACGCAATAGCTTCATCATCAGATAACAGCTTGCCATCGTCACTTACGGTAGGTATTAGCACTTCGCCATCATCGGTACCAATAGAAATCGTTCTTACTGTACTAATTGAGCCGTCTTCGTTTTTAACTGTTGGCCTATTGAGTAAATTAATATTACCCTGTTGGGTCATTCCTTTAACTTTACCAACAGTACCACCATAGAACGCATTATTTCTGGTAGCACCACCAAGGCTTGAAGGTTCTCCATTTCGCTCCAAGAATCCCATATAATCAGCACCGAGTTGGTTTTCAATCGCTTTACGTGCAGTCGCCACTTTGAATTCTTGTTTCTTGGCGAGGATCTGCTCTTCACCCCAACCGTGTGATAATCCAAACTCTTCTATTTGCTGAAACACTTGTTTATGTGCAGAAATATAAGCCTGATTATCGCCGTACATTGATGCGGCAGACTCTGCATTTAATGTTAACGTTGATTGAAACTGATCTTGTTCATAAGCTTTGATTTGCCCCATCTCATGACGATTAGCTTGTGATGCAAACTGAACACCCATTTCTTGCGCTTGTTGCATAAAGCTTTGTCGAACAATATCGTCAGGTAATGTTGATGATATTTCACCAGCATAATCACGAAATGACTGCTCATACTCAGACGCTTTACCAATCGCATTCTTACCTTGCTGTGAAAGTAATCCATTTTGCGGATCAGTCATCAGTTCATTGGCTTTTTGTCGTAGCTGTAATGCGGCATCTTGCGCCAGTGCAACATTGGCCCTTTGTTTTGCTTCTGCAAACAAACCAACATATTGCTCACCAACACGACCAATGCCAGCGCCAAAAGCATCAGGTGATGATTGAACAGAAAACCCATTATTCGGTAACTGCTCAGGCATAACCGTTCTATTATCGTATGTAGGAACCTTTGGCATAATTAAAATCCTTTTGGTGCTTTAGCGAATGTTTTGCCGGCTTTCGCAGCACCTGAGCCACCACCACCGAATGGACTCCATGTACCACCAGCCAACTGATACGCGCCATAAGCTTGAATAGGTGCTGTTAATAACGTTGTCATTGCACCCATATTGCCTGAGCGTCTTGCCATTTTTGCATTAAGGCGATCATTTTCAGCTTGCATTCGATAGCCATACGCTTCACGAGAAGCGTTATTAACCATAGTTAACGCATCAAGCTCACCCATTGCAGCAGTATCACCTAAAATATCTAAAGCCCCAGCAGTGCTTAAATCAATGCCACTGGCTGACATTGTTGCTGCCTGTGTACCTGCTAATTGGCGAGTGCGTCTACGCTGTTCTTGTGCCTGAGCATTGCCTTTATTAATTGCATCAAGTGCAGCATCTTCATTAATTTTGGCGTTTTGATTAGCCACTGATGCTTGAAATTTACCATCGGTATATTGTCCGTATGCTTGCAATGCAGAAGTACCAATCACTGCAGCCGCTAATGTTGTTGGTTCACACATTATTTAGCCCTCAATGTAAAACGATGGAAAGGTAACTGAAGTAAACCTGCTGGCTTTGCTTCTTCAATCTGAAACCCCAACCAATGGAGCCAAGCCTTAGCAATATGATTACGTTCATCGACATAATTCATCAGTGTTGGGTATTGCCCTAACATCTGTTTTAAGATGGGTTTACAGCGTCGTAGAAAGGTTTTCTGGTGTTGCTCTAATAAATCAGTCCCCACTAGCCAAGGGATACCTAAACCAGTAAGTAATGAGCCAGAAGCAACACCAAAAATAGTCACCACCTCATCATTAATAATGCCGACATAGGCTTTAGTAGAAACAGATAATCCATGTCGTAATACCTGCTCAGGTGTTTGCATTGACATAGCGTAGAACTCATCAACATCAGCTTGTCTTACATGTGGTAATAAACGAACAATATGTTCATGAGTAGCAGGAATAATTTGTACATGATGTTTTTTCATATCAGAAACCACCAGCATCAATACTCGGAATAACAGAGAGCACCGCTAACGGTAAAGGATCAACCTGTCTAATAAAGACACGTCCGTTTTTGCTCCAATCTGCATCTAAATTAATTTCAACAATGCCTGTGGCATCATCAACAGGATTGTCGTAAAACTCGAATTGACGTTGAGGATACTCATATAGCCGTTCTTTTTCAGTACCAGCCCAAATACCCCGACTACTATTTACAATTAAGCTGGCAACCTTAATAAGCTTCTTCTTATCAAGTAATGTTTCTTGCCCATTGATATGGATATCAAGCGTTTCTAATTCGCTGGTAATAGGTAATCCGATATGTACTACGGCTGATGGCGTATCAATTTCCACTGTACCATTGGTGACAATGGCCTGCGGTGAAACATTAGCATCGGAAAGAATATTAACTGTCTTACCTTCAAGATGATTTAAGCCAGCAAAGCGATAGCGGGCTATGCTCCATTCAGTAGTGGGCGTATTTTGTAATACTGGTGGAATATTGCGATTAGCAGAAATAACCACTTGATTTTCAGATATATATTGAACAATCTTACAGCGAAGCTCTTTATGTTCATTATCTTCAAAATAAGGAATGTTGACGGCACTACCAATATCAGAAGCACTAAAGACCGGATCACCTGAAATCACTAATGGATAGTTTTCTTGATAGTTCCACTCACCCGCTCCACCAGTGATGGTTGCTGTTTTTGATATATCAGTATTTCTACCGTCATAACTTAAGCCAGAATCCACAAAGAAAGCATCTTCTGTACGAGTAAATAAACGGCTGGCTAATCGTTCTACATACCGAACCTGTTTACCGTTTACTGTGCGCTGAACAATAAAATAAGCTGAATCTTCATTGCCTTCACTGATCGAACACGTTGACTCAAATTTCCCTTCTGTCGATTGTGGCGCCCATGCAAAAACTTGTTGTTCTCTTAAATAGGTTAAAGCCAGCATTAACCCATCGTCACGTATGCACCATGCAATAGAATATGGAACCGTAGTAAATGACCAATCAACAATGCGGTGACGTTGAAATAGGTGATTTGCCAACATAGTTAAGTCAGTGCCTTGGTACCCATCCACATCAAAGGAATACGATAAATCACGCACAGCACTGCCTTTCTCTTGTATATAAAGCGCAATGTTCGCAACAGAAATCGGAGGTAAATCACTTGAACCGTTAGCCCCTTGTGATGACATTGAAAAACTGGAAGGTGTAAGTACTTTGTTCTGATCACCTGTGATTTGATATTCACCGCCAGAGGTCAATGCCACCAGCGAACCAACATCAATCAAATGGCGAATTTCATTAACTTGACGACCTGCATACGTGTAGATAATGCGATCATCATCTTGAATAGGATTGTTGCGCCCAAAGTCTTTATAGTCACCGCTACGACTGGCCCATATCGTTTGTGGGTAGGCACGAGAGCCGGCAAAGAATAAACGTTGTTGATAATAAACAACGGTGCTTGGATAACCATCAACATCATTCCACACTGCACGCGCCCATTTATGGCTTGCATTATCTTTACCAACGGCATTGGATGGAATATAAGAGATCACCTTTCCTGTGGCTGTTTTACCATCTTCACTTACAGTTTCAATTTTTACGATACCAAAACCACTATGCAGATATTCCCACTGGATCCCTGTATCACCACCCCAACCATCCCAGCTCATTCCTTCAGTATGAGACGGTCTTAGTGTTCCTGTTTTACCGCCACTATTGGCACGATAGTAGTTACTGTCAGCACGGCGTTGATCATTAAGGTTGGTTGTTTTATCTGTTTCCCATACAGGAACCGCATCAATATCACGTTGCTCTAAATAGAACTGTTTACCTATTTGCTCGGTACCAAAAATATCATGCGTAGACGTTAACGTAATTTGCCCCGTGCTTGCACTGGCATAAACTTTCATTGCCTTATCGGTATTGATATCTTCAAAGGGACCGTTCTTGGTTTCAACGGAGACTAACTTCCAATCATCATGATCGTAACGCTGTAACTCCATTGGTGGGTAATCAGTATGAACAATCGTCATAACATCGGCTGATTGCGTATACTTCAAATCAAATAAATCAGCTTCTTTATAAGGTGTCGCTAATTCAAACACTTCGCCTTTATGTTCACTGTCAGCATAGAGAACCTGCCCACCATCTTTAAACACACGAATATAACAATCACCAAACTCTAACGCATAGGTTTGTACGGTGCTGAATTGGAAAGGAATAAGGCGAGATTTCTTATTTTGATACTTTGTTTCAGCAATAAATCGTGTGCCTGGTCTATTCTCAACGCCACCATATTGACGAACAATAAAGTTATGGCACTTGCGCAGTGCAGTTGAATACTTCGCAAGATCAACACGACCATATAGGCTTGGTGCAATTTCACCGCCTGAAAAACTAGGTTGAATAAAACTAAATGGCATTATGACAACCTCGCTTGTGTGAATTCATCAATGTAATCAGTTGGCTCTGCTGACTCACTTAATGAATGTGCGGCCGCACTTTTAATAACACCTTGGTAAATTTGTAATGCCTCACCACCAATACCCGCATTTGATGCCAATGGACGAGCCAATTCAGCCGCTAAACGCCATGCAAGGGCATCTTTAAATAACGCATCAAACATATTGACGTCAGTAATACGTGCAACATACTCAAGCCATGCACTAGGGTGATCAGTAAAAATTAAGCGACCAGTGCCATTCTCATCTGAACCAACATGAAAATGGATTGCTGTATCTGGTCTACGGTACTTTTGATGAGGTTCGACAATACCAATGGCTTTTAGACAATCATTAGGATAGCGATAGGCATACGCCCAATTAGGTGGGGGATTATTTGTATTGGCTAATGCCACCTTTTTAGTCGCAAAGTTCCAAGGAAAATCGGCCAGCACACTATCTCGGCATTGCGCATAATGAAGGTTGCATTGAACGGCTTCTTTGCTGGCTTCAGTCATGCTATTAATTGAACGACTATTACCAATGCGACTTAATGCAATATTGCAAATTTCAATTTCTGAGGCCATTACTCACCCCCATCAAAAAGAACATCTGCCGTTGATTTTGTGTCGCCTGCACCTAGAGCCAGATCGGTTATTTGTAACTCTACATATACTGACTTTTTCCCTTCACGTTCATTAATGGATTTAGACAGTATTTTGGCAACAGCAGACAACTCAATACTTTCACCAACATCAGGAATAGAAACGCCTAGTTTTTCTATCGTGTCGTTTTCAAGTGAAATACGTAGCCCGTATGGATATTCTTCACGAGTTTCTTTTTCACCTTTGGCATTTTCATAAGTTTCTGTGCTGGTTTTTAGATTGATTAGTTTCATTGGATATCTCTCGGCTAAAGTAGAAAATAAAAAAGGGGCTTTCGCCCCCTTTATCATCGGGGGTTAAACCCCAAGTTCTTTCCGCTTTTCATCTATTGCGGTGCGCATTTTATCTGCGCCCATATTGTGATGAGGTGCTTTACCAAATAGCTGGGTATATTGCTCACGAAGCGCATCAAGGCTTGAGTCAATCGCCACACCTGAACCGCTAACAGCAATATTACTTACGCCTTCACCAGTATCATCACCAGCCCCATCAGCCACACTATGAGTATTAAGTCGAGCATCAGCGCCACCGATTAACGCTAAGTTATCGCCAGCTATACCGTCGTACTCAACCTCTTCACCGATTTCAAGTAGACGCCCAGCGATAAATGATTTTTTTAAAACCTTATATCGTGACATGTCACACCTTATTGAGTTACAGCATCGTAAATAGGATGAGCATCAACAGTTAGGTTAATACCCGCAGTGAACTTACCCGCCGTTAATGGACCTTCTGCAACAACATATTGCAGGCGCAGGTACTTAAGAACGGCTTGAGGTACTTTCGCCACAATACGTTTACCTGCATTTAAATCAGCAATTGGTATTGCCACAGATTCAAAGATAGATTTAGCATCAGAGAATTTATCGTCTGTCGCGGTTTCTAACTTAATTTGAACAGTCGCTTCACCTGCTGCTTTAGCCTGTTCAGTAACCTGTGCAAACAGTTCTAATGGCTCACCAATACCGATATCACGAAATGCACCATGCACTGGCGTTAAGTCGATAATTTGTTTACTTACAGCAGATGCAGTAACAGCCTGATCCAGTGAAAAAAGCGTTTCTTTATCTAAAATCATTTTGACTATCTCCAAATAAATGAAAGTTAGCGGAGCCGTTAAACGACACCGCAATAACTTATTTCACCTGATCTTCAGTCGTTAGAATGGCATCAACACGGCGAACAGGAATTTCATCGAATGAAACAACTTTCTTACCGGCCACTTCTGCCATAGAAATATTGACGTTTTTACTGTTTTTAATTTGGCGACGCATCCAGCTACGAATTTGCTGGTTACAATAAAAAACAGGACGCCCCATAGAAAGGTTAGGGATCTTCTCAATTGCTTGAATAAACAAGTCTGGCAAATCGAGTGTGTCCGCTTTTTCTGGATCTTTACCAATTTTGGATAAATCAATATTGGCGATACGGACAACATAACGCCAGTCACGAACTGAGATACCATTTTTCCATTGGAAGTGAGTACGAAAGCCTTGGTATTTACCTTTGTTCTCATCTTCTAAAGTAACTTCACCTAAATGGTTTTGCTCTAAACCTGCTTTAGAACCTTTAGGGAAAATACCGTGAACCGTGTTTTCCCCCCATACGACTAACCACACAGAAGTTAAGTTACTGCCAGTACCACCAGCATCAATGATGTTGACTGCATTCTTTGCTTTCATATCGTTAAAGCGTGCAGCTAAACCCGTAAAGCGCTGAGGATGAACCGTCGCATCACCATAAATAACAGTTTCAGCCATTTGCTGATTCATTGACTCTAAGAATGCAATTGATTCAGACAATAGAAATTCATTCTTTTGCCCATTCAAGTTAGCAAGATCTTTATCAACCTCAGAATAGGTTTCCAGCATACCAATCGCATCAGTAACCTGTGCTGTGGTTGATTTGCTTGGCGGTACACCATAATTAAGCAAACGCCATGTTGCTGACGGCAGACCTGTACGAACAGTTGTACGGTGACCCGTTGGTAAGTTACCTTCAACGAAAACCATATCATCAAGAATTTCATTAGACTGATTCAGCAATTCGACGATCTTCGCTTGCTTGCTGTCAGGGCCTTGTCGTTTAGCCCAATCAACGAGAGTTAAAGCAGGCATGTTATTTCCTCTTATCCAAATAAAACATCAGCAGCACTTTTACTGCCGTTACTGTTGCCAGTGACAAGACCGTCCTCTGACATTGCTTTGCCTATCTTGGCAAAAGCCCGAATAATCTCTGGGTGATTACCTAACCCTGTTTCTGTTAAATACAATTTCAAATCATCAGAACCATAGGTATCTAATGCCTTTTGTGCTGCACCAATAGACTCATTTGATCCTAATTCTTCATCTGCTTTAACAGTTTTAGCCCATTGCTCAGTCTGCTTTTGCCAACCATCATTGATTTGTTTCTGAATAGCAGGCATGATTTTAGAGCCATAAACATCAACCAGTTTTTGCGCTTGTTCGTTGTTTAAATTCAGCTCACGAGCAATCGGCTCAAAGACTTCTAATGCACCTTTATCAAGCTCTTGCCCTTCTTCTGGTGCTTTAAATTCATACTTTTCAGGCGCACCTACATCTGATTTATTGGCATCATTTTTCTTATCAGCCGGCTTGCCCTGCTCTCCACCATTCTCTTTTTCAGTGCTTTTAGTAGGATCATCACTATTTGCTGGTGGCTCATTTTTATCTGTTGCTGATGTTTCTTGAGTAGGTTCTGTTGCTGTACCGCCACCGCCTTCACCTCCCTCGCTGTGTTGCTCGTTATACAAACGACGCATAATTAATTTCTGCCATAAGTTCATGACTGTTTCTCCCCTTGTTAAACGCTTGGTGTAGTTGCTTCATTTGCCATTTGCGCATAAAGCTCAGGGCAAACTTGGTGTAATTGATTGAAAACTTTTAACCCATAGTTACGTTCTCCCTCTCTAAATGCCATTGCATAGGGATCATTAGAAAAAGAGCTACGAAATACGCCAGAGTCAGAAATCAAACGCCAAATAACAGCACGCCCAGCTTCTGTGGACATAACCTCTTTTAGCTGTTGTTCCTCTTTCTCTTGCCTATTTTTTTGCTGAATATCGTATTCAGTGCGAGCAATTCTCTCGTCTTCATACGCATCGAATGGATGTGTCATTGAGCACCTCCACCAGCCATAGCGGACAAGGCACTATCATTATCAAGATTGGTATCACTGAGGGTTTTAGCACCATCAATAGCGGACTGCGCCATTTGCATCTGAGCCATTTGTTGTTGCTGTGCTTGTCGTTGTTGACGTATGGCTTGTACTTGCTCATTGGTTGCAACGATAGTTGGAGAGACACCAATAGCAGACGCATAATTATCAATGGCATCATCAGCATTAAGCTTATCAAGGGCTTCAGGCTTAACTTTTGCCAGATTGCCAACAAAGCCAGCAAAGCGTTCGATACTGCCAACACCAATCGCTTTCTGTGCCTGAGCCATTACAGAAATGTACTCAACCTTTAGATCCATTCCCTGCATTTCATCAGGTGCAATGGGAAGTAAGTTTTTATTTACTAAGATTGAGAAAGTGCGATTAATCAGTTTGTCGAGTAACTCAGAATCAAGGCGTTGCAGAACAGGCCCTAATTGCAATAGCTTCTCTTCACGCATTTCAACAACGGCTTCAATCGGCATAGAGCGCGTATTCACCATTTGCATCATGCGGAACAAATCAACAAAGTAAGCTGTATCAATCAGTTGACGGGTATCTTGAACATCTTCAAGTAGTGCTTTCAATGCTACGGGTTGAACATCAAAAATCGTTTGAATTTTATTAGTAGGATTTGCCTCATCAAGATAGTTAATGCCTCCGGGTATGGTATTTACCCGTTGGTTTTTTAATGAGGCTGGCACTTGTAAAGGTGGATTGGTCAGCTTATCAATCATCTGCGCTTTACGCTTTTGCATTAATTGAAGTGCTTTAGTACCACCTAACGCCAACATACCAGGGCAAGATGAACCGTAAACATCTTCACCATTCACTTCCCAACGTGGTGCCATAATAGGAAATTCATCATAGCCAGATTCACGTAACACTTTCTCGTTATCGCCAGCCACTTCAAGATAAACGGATTTAAAAGGCTTATGCTTCGCCTCTAACTTTCCTGTTTGTCGCTCAAAGTTTGGATATACAGCATGAACCACTTCAACCCATTGGTTGTACTGGCTTGAATTCCACATTGATTTAACAGTATCACTGACACTATCAAGCCCGAACTCCATCACCAACTGGCGAACGGTCATCGTAAATTTGCGATAGCAAACATCAACACTCAGGCTTGGGCTATTCGCAATGTAATAACTACCTAAGGGGAAATGAACAGTGCGAATAATACGCTGACTATCTTCAACAACGGCCATTGCAGCAGTGCCGAAAGTACCTAAATCACCATACATCAACGGTAATGATTGATAGAGATTAGAACGATTGAACACTTCGTTCATACGCTGTTCTGTGGTTTCTAGCCAAAGTTTTACAGGGCCATAATCCATTAAGTCAGGATCAGGTGTTGCTAAACGAAACCAAGGACGAGCAGGACTTGTAATGCCTGACATCATGCCACTGGAAAGCACCGATGAAGCTAAAGATGCCGTAGGGTCAATGATCTTACTATTACGGCGATCACCTCGATTAACCTCAGACGCAGTAAAACGCGTACTACGAGGACGAGTGAAATCTGACAATTCACGCCAATGCGGTTCAAATGAGCTACGCTCTGTTTCCAACTGATTAAGTTGTTGCAGTAGCTGTTCTTTCAATGGCGTTGACATAGTCACCCCTTATTGACCAAGTAAGGTTTTACCGCTAGTGGATGCTGAACTTGTTGCACCCTGCGCACCTGTTAGTAACGTAGACTTACGACCTGCGGCTGCACGGCGACGACGCATTTCATCATCACGACTACCCGTTACTGCCGCATCTTGTTCTTGAGGTGCTGCCTGAACAGCAGGAGGAGTTGTAATTTTTGGAGTATTGCCAAATGGATTACACATATCGACACACCTTATAATTAACCAATATTGCATATTAAATTAATAATACATGTTATTTGACAATATTGAAAATTATAACTACCATTTTGGTTATGCAATGCCACTGCATTTTTTCTCGGTATTGTTACCACGACAGCGTGCTTTACCTTAGGACTGTTTGCCCTCTACTCCAGAGGGCTTTTTTTATGCGAATGGATCGTAATCTGAATTGCTGACATTAACGCCAGAATGAGGTAAGGAGTAATTTCTATCTATTTTTGTGACTGGATAGGCAAATGTCAGTGCGAGCGCATCACCTTTACCCGGTGAACGACCAAGACGTTTTTTAATTTCTGTTTTATCTTCTAGTACAATCTTGCTATCAATAACACGAACTTTGTATTCACCACATGACAAATCATCTGCGGTTTCCTGATCATCAATAGCCCCACCAATTTTTAGCCATGTCTTAACGCTGTTATACATTTCACCGCGTTTGTTTAGCATTTGTGGATCAGTTGATGCACCACCAAACTTAACTAAACGCCACACGCGCCCCCAACTTGTTCCAATAGAGTGAATACCTGTACCATATCCAAAGTCGATATGAACAGCGTCAGCCTTATATTGATCTTCAAAGTCAGCAATACGCTTTGCCATAACAACATCATCAGTTGTTTTAAAGCCCGTCCACAAACACTTACTGAATAAACCTTGGCGCAGATAAATCACCGCATCATCAATACCAGAATAGGCAGGGTCAACACCAATAATTACGGGCGCATGAGCAACTTCTGCCTGTGTGACAATGCGCTTCATGGCTTCATCAGTTAAACCTGTTGGGATAAACTGTAGTTCTGATGCTGACGGGAACACACCACGAACACGGACTTTAAAGAAGTCACTATCTTCGCCGTAGTCCTCTTCCCAGTTTTTAATCTGCTCTTTGTTGCTACCTTCAACGGTACGGCTATCAATCTGCTTAGTATTCCAACGATGTTTAAACTTACGAAAGCACTCACGAAAGCGCCCTGTGTTACGGGTTGGGTTACCAAATGCAATCCAAATGATTTCGGTACTTTCATCCGTTAACGCCCCTTCGGCAACTTCCCATACCAGATCGGCAATGTTAGACGCCTCATCAAACACCAAGATAATACGCTTGCCTTTGTTGTGAAGCCCTGCGAATGCTTCCGTGTTGTTCTCTGACCACGGTACCGCATCAGCACGCCAAGCATTAGCATGATTAGGATCGTTTGAGTAGATAGCTGTCTTAGTGCAAGTAAACCAATTATTAGTTAGTGATAGGCGTTGCCACTTCGCTATTTCTGGCCACGTTTTAGTACGTAGCTGATTTTCGGTGTTAGCCGTGACGACAACCTTACAATCTTCACAGGTATCCATACCCCACTTGATGATCATTGAAATAAATGCAGATTTGCCGATACCATGCCCAGAAGCACGAGCAAGTAACAATGGCTGGTGGCGTGTCTTTGGATTGCGTAGATGTTCACCGATTTCATTTAATGCTTCGGCTTGCCACTGACGAGGACCATTATATTCTTCAAGCTCTCCACCAGCTTCCCCCCACGGAAACGCGTAATACGCATAACCTAATGGATCATGCGTAAATGATGCGATATCTTCAATGAGTTGTTCTTCTGGTGATTTCTGCAAAGCTTCTGACATTACTCAATGCTCCCTTGCTGAGCACGTTTACGAGCAGATGCCAACTTATCAGCAAGCGATACATTCACATCAACCTGCACTCTGTCTCTAAAGGCATTGATATCAACATGCTTACCAATCAGTTCAAGCACCTTAATTTTATCCAGTAACTTTACTTTTTTAATGCGAGTATCACCGTCAATATCGATGATATCGAAAGCAGCAACACTTTTACGCCAAATAGGTGACCATTCAGATATTGGTTTAATATCACCTTTCTCATTGAGAATATCGGCAATATCTGCATCAAGCATATCGACCAAACGCCTGAGTACATTGTCAGCACTCATCTTGGTGCGCTTATTGCGCTGTTGCATAAGTTGTGCGATACGCTCTTGAATACGGGGATCAGCCATTAGCTGTGATGCGCGCTTGCAAGCACTGCCAGATGCATATCCAGCAGAGATTGCAGCATCAGTTTGATTATCGGGGGATTTGATATATTCCTGACAGAAACGTTCCATCTTGTCGTTGATAGGCGTTGGCTGTCGTGCAGGTTTCTTTCTTGGTCTTTTGATAGTCATAATCATCACCTCTTTGGTTATTATGACCATCAGAAAGATAAACATCAATTCACTATTGGCAAATTTAATCCTTTGCTATTCAAATAAGCTATAGCAATGATATTGCCAATTTCAGTCAAATTTATGTTAGACGTATTTTCAACACCATATTTCTTCAATAGCATTTGTAAGAATTTGAATTCTTTATTAAAATCTTCTTCTCTGGTACCAGTCCTTTTTGAAACTATATGCTCTATTCCTTGACCTCCGAGCATTAAATTACCGATGCAATTTTTTAACGATAAATAAGTTAAGTTTATTTTACTTACTGATTTAATATCTTTAAAAAGAAATTCCAAGTCATTGGTATATATTTTCATATACGCTTCATATACGTAACTCTTTTTAACAAAGGAGTTTTTTAATATAAATGAATCATGATTTTCTCTTAAATTCATATCAGCAGGATCTACTCTCTCCCAATAAGTACCAAATGCTAATGAGTTAGCACCGTAATTATAATTTATACTTTTAACGTAAAAAATAAAACCTAAAAATTCTATTTGTTGCCTTGTTAGTTTCGAAGATATCGTTATTGCTTCATCTAATAAAAAATCTTGTTCATCTGAAACACCAGTCTCTAATTTTTTAACAATTAACGATACTAATACATTTCTATCAATCTTATTTCCTTTTTTAGCTGAAATATATAATAATTCGTTAATAGAAAATTGAATATCTGGTTCACTTAATTTACTTTTTAAGTGTTCGGCACTTTCCTTTAATTTTTTTATTTCATCCATAAGAAATTTAGCTGTATCTTCCATTAAAATACGCCCAGTAGCAAATGCTTCATTACGTAAAATGGGAAATGCATCAATTACAATTTCGACTACTGAAGTTGTTAACTTATCATAGTCTATTACTTCATTAATAACATTAGTAATATTCGTAATACTTGTATCTCTTCCTGAGTTTATATTTTCGGAATTATTCCCTGCTGATTGTTTTATATTATTAATCATAATTTAGTATCTCTTCCTGAGTTTATATTAATAGAATCATTCCCTGAAATTTGTTTTATCCGTGTACTACTAGGTTTTTCTTTTTTTTTCAAAAAAACAGGAACTATACTGGCAAAGAAACCAAATATACTTGAGAGTATAACTAGAAATGACGTATCTCCATTAATCATAGCGATTACAGCATAAATCAAAATCATTAAACCTAATATAGTTATTAATTTCATTATAATTAACATTATATAACCTCTTTATATTGATTTTCATATATTATTACTATACTAGTTTTTTGTTTACAATACATAAACCTAAGTAACATTTTCAAATAAAAACATCCGCCATTTTATACTATTGTTTATCTTCATAATGAGTTACCTCATTCATTCAACGATTAATTAACTCAGTCACGAACTTAACGAATGGTAATAAGTTCATGATTTTCTGTATTTTCAGGTAACGTTACCCCTATCTTTCCCTGCTCACCCCAAAGCTTTGACGCACTGATATTCCACACCCTACAATCTTCATCAAAGATGGCATCCATAACAGCTTTAATCAGGTTATCGACATCAGGACGTTGCTGGTGGGGTTTACCATTCATCTCAATGCGTTTTTTCTTGCTCCATGATTTAGGCATAGGAATAACAAACGTTAGGTGAGCACCGCTTTCCGGTAGCGTAAAACGGTTAGCTCTCATCTCGTCACAAAAAGCATGGTACTTAACGACAACGGGTCTTTTCTTCCATACATCACGCTGTGTCATACGTGGCTTTGGTACAGGATTGATATAATAAATTTGCTGTTTCATGCGCGTACCGCCACCAACATTGCGTTCATACGGTTATGAATATCAGCAATCTTTCCATGCTGTAACGGTGGTAAGCTCTTTCTGACGTAGGTTAGTGAACCTTTCTGACAGATAACATGCTTATCCGTAGGTTTTGCTGGCTTCTTGGTCATTAGAGATGCTTCTTTTTTGATATCTAATTCACGTAGGCGCTCCATGTAATCAGGCGTTAGTTTGTAGACATACCCAATGCCAACTACCGCTTTGCGTTCTACGACGGAGCTTTCAATCAATTTAATCAGTGCATAATTGGTTGTTGAGCGGTTCTTCTTTCCCTTGAGATCAGAAGCAATTGCCGTTATCTCGTTAACTGACAATGATTTTTTATTGTCACGTAAAATATCAACAACTAAATCCTGCATAAATTTCATATACGATAACCCTTAATAGATTAATCATTATGGTTAATATATCCAATTTGGTTATGTTTTCAAGTATAAAAAAACAGAGTTTTTAATTAAACTCATACCTACTTAAAACGCTCTCAAATCGTCTATACGCTGTTTTCACTACTCAGTCACCCAATCGCATACCTACAACAAATAAAACTCACCAGTGTTTATTACGCTAAGGATTTTGATATTCAATAAACCCTATTCGATTTTTAGTTTATGAAATTACTTAACTAAACGCCGATAGCTTTGCCATGTGAAATTTATCGTTGTTGGATTTCCCATTCGGAGTCGATCTATTACTCGTTCATCCAACACTTTGGATAGTTGGGTATAATTTAGGTTTGTAAGCACTCCAACAGGCTTTTTGTTTGCTAGTCTTCGATCCACTACTTGAAATATAATTAATTCCTCATTGAGGTTTCCACGTTGCACACCCACATCATCAAGCACTAGCAAATCAACATCACACAGATCATCTATCAGTTTTGACTCTGTTGTTTTAGCATCCTTTTGATAGGTTTCACGAACCTTCATCATTATGTCCGGCAGTGTAGCGATCAGAATACTTTTCCCTTTTTGGATAATGTGATTGCCTATGGCTGACGCTAAATGATTTTTTCCAGTACCAGGATTACCACTGAAAATGAACCCACCAAATGATTTACCAAATTGCTCAGCGTATCTCTTAGCTTTGTACAATGCTCTTTGTTGGTCTTCACATGTAACGTCATAATTATCGAATGAACAATTTTGGTGTAATGGGCTAATACCTGATCTACCCATGATTTTATTTAAACGAGCTACTCGGTTTTCATTTGCGATCCTCATTGAATCAATTTCACCCTGCTCTCGTTGCCATGCCATTAATTCAGCAGAAGTAGTAAATTTAGGTTTAATATGCTCAGGCATTATTCGCTTTAGCCTTGCTAAGGTTGATGATGCAGTCATCAGAAGTCCTCCGGTATAAACTCATCGTTCTTTTGAGGTTGAATGATCCGTTGTGGTGGTGAAACGTTTGGTTTGAATAGTCCTTGCCAGCCATTTGTAATGGTTTTGCTAATTATTTCTTCAGGTGAAAAACCTAACTCATAACACTCAGTGAGTAATTTTATTTGTCCACTGAACGTTTGTTTCGATTTTATCGGGTGCTTGATTTCCTTTCGGTACTCAATCCACTTCTCCCAAACTTCAGGATTTAGCCAATCAGGTATTTTTTCTTCCAAGATATTAAAACCTCGCTTTTGTACCGACTTTTTTTTCAAGGGGGATTTAGGGGGTTTTATATCTTGTTCTTGTTCCTGCTCCTGTTCTTGGCTTCGTAGGGTCTTCAAAGCCCCTTCCAAGCCCCTTTCATTTTTTATAGATGATTCTCTTGCAGAACTTAAATTAAAAGCATCTTTATACTTATCATAAAACATTGATAGAAATTGATTTTTAGGCTGAGAGTCATACTCTCTTTGTATACCGATACACCGGTTATCTGATGGCTTCAAAGATGATGCTATTTGATATTTTGCCATCTCGATCACCCAAACAACTTCAGCATCCTCATCATAGTGGCAAAAACCTGCTTCAATGCACCTTAGAAGCCCCTTAGAAGCCCCTTCTAAACCTAGCCCTGTTTCGTGCGCCATATAGATAATAGGTAGGTAATACATTCCGATCATATTGGCGTGAGGATTGGTTAATAAGTACATAGAGACAATAAGTGCTTCATGCCCTTTTTCTCTTATTTCCTTACCTGTTTTTCCTATCCAAAATTGTGGGGAAACTTTTCCATAGTCACGCATAAAACACCATTCACTTAGCGCTGTTAATTAACTGCTTTAACACAGAGCGATAGACTGTTGAATTTTCAAAGTTGCATTTAACGCAAACACCATTACAAACATAACGTTCAGCAACATGACCGTTCTTGCATTTCTTACCTGTAAAAAATTTTCCAAGCCCTTTTGAAGCAGCTTCTTTTCGACTAATAATCTCCATTTCAACCTCATTTGATTATGTGTATGTGCAAATGCTATCCGTTATTTTAAAATATATCAACCTAAAAAGACTTATTGGTTATCAATAAAAAATTAAGGACCACCGAAGTGATCCTTATCAATAAATAGCCTTTGAATTATTATCGAATAAAGAAATTGATTAATTGCTCTCTGGTTGTATCTGCACCGAACTCAATACAAATATCATATAACTTATTGAGTTTACTTAGTGAAGGCTTACGTTTTGCATAGCGTAGCTGATGTGATAGATACAATTGGCTATACCCCGTTCTTTGAGAAAATGCTTCTCTTTGCTTAATCGTTAAGCTATTCCAAAATTTTTTAAAGTCGAAAACTTCCATAATTTCACCAATTTGATTAACCAATAAATAATAGTAACCGTTTAGGTACTTTACCAAAAGGGTTATTTGTTTGTTTAATACACCATAACTTAATCAAATTTGTATAAAGAATAGACACCAAAGGACTTGGATAAATGAAAAGCATTGCTGAAATTAGAAAAGATAACCTGATTTATATTATTGAACGCTACTACAACGGCAAACAAAAACTATTGGCTGATGCGTTAGGCGTAGCACCAAGTATGATCTCTCGTTACCTATCACCAAAAGATTTAAAAAGTCATCGTGAACTCACCGATCCAATGTCACGTAAAATTGAATATGTGACTAGAATTAGTAAATATTGGATGGATGTAGACCATTTAAAAGAAGGTCATGCAGAGTCAGAAAAAGAAGAATATATTCCGACCGAGATCGGAAAAATACTCTCAGATAACATCACAACATTTATGTTAAACGATGGAATAAAATCAAGAGTTAAGCTTTCTGTCGATTCAGGGCTTGCACAATCAACAGTTAACCGCATTATCAATTGTGAAGCCAGCGCCACCGCTGAAAGCATTGATGCTATTGCAAAAGCAATGGGTCGCCAAGCCTATGAACTACTGATCCCTAAAAATGATAAAGGCACTATTAACTATGATAGAAGAGCCTATTCAAAACTTCCCGCCAGCGAACAAGCCGCTATTGAAAACTTCATTGAATTTATCATTAATAAAAACCAGCCTATCTCCCACGACTAACCCTCTCCATTAAAAAGAAGTCATATCTTGGCTTCTTTTTACTCTTAATAAATCATTAAATTTCATAGTGATAAAAACAAACATAACCATATTGGTGATTTATTTGTTTTTCATGGTTGACAATGGTTAATTTATGGTTATGATTAAAAGCATAAGTTAACCAATACGGTTAATTTGCTCTTTAACAATATGGATAAAAGAGACTGATTTTTTAATGCGCTCAGACATAACCAATTTGGTGATTAGTCATGATCTTTTATATCAAAGACGGTAAGCATGTATTTACCTTATCTGGCTTAAATGAGTCACAGTCATTTGACAATTTTAAAGCCGGTATTGAGTGGGCTTATGTAAGAAAGCTCGCATTACAAACAGAACAATTAGTAGGTAAACAAAATGTCAGACACTAAGCACTTAAATGTGTTGATTGCAAAAGCTCTTTTACTTAACCAAGATATTACTGATAGCGAACAAGTAGATGCGCTAACAGCTTATATCAATGGTGATATTGAAAAAGAAGAGTTTAAGCAATATGACCACTTTATTAATATCACGCTACTTGCACTTTCATTGGTTCCTAATATCAGCAGTGAACTCAGTGAAGAGCAAATCGTTAACGCTATTATGTCATTTATTGATAACCCTGATATGCGTAGCGTTCGTCATAGAGTTAATCACTTTAACTCATTAACAAATCCAAAAACCACCTCAAATGAGGTAGAAAAAAAGGAAGCACCTCAGGAAGAGGTGATTTTTCACGCCAATAAAGATAACCAAAACGGTCAACACAAGGAAGCGGAAGATAATCCAAAGGAAGAAAATGACCAACCTGCTTATTTTGAACCTGGTCGTTATCCAGATATTCCTAACGAGGTGTATCACAGTTCAAACGGCATCAGTAGTTCGATGCTAAAAGATGCTCGTATTAGTTTGATGTATTACGAGTTACGCCATGTAACAAAAGTTATTGAGCGTGAAAATAAGCGTTGTTTCGACTTAGGTAGTGCATTTCACACATTAACAATGGAACCTGAAAAGTTTGATGCTGAATTCAGTGTTAAACCAATTATTCCAGAAGGTGCCTTTACAACAACGGAAACAATGAAGTCATGGATTGACGAATACAACAATAAGTTGCCTAAAAAGCTCTCACAAGATGAGTTAAAAGCAATTATTGAAGAACATAATGCCACTCTGACACCGCAACTTTCCACCAGCGGAAAAGCCGAAGAGCTAGGTCAGATATACATGCAGTTGCCCGATGAATTTAAAACCATCCCTGAAGATGGGAAATTTACTGGTGCAGCAATGAAAGCCTGTATCAAAGCCTATAATGATACTTTGCCAACACCATTGAAAACCTCAGGTAATACAGATGCATTACTTGAGCAGATATACCACCACATCAATCCTGAATTATATTTAGCAGAAGTAAGTAAGCCTGAGCCACTTAGAAAACCCGTCAAGAAAGATGATCTCATACAGGTCATTAAAGAAGTAAAACCTGATGCTGTATTTGAAGATGAAATCATTAGCCAATGGCTTAGTGACGATTCAAAAATTCATGTTCAAACCGTTGACTATGAAATGGCAAATAACATGCGTAACGCTGTTATGAACCACAAAGAAGCATCCAGTTTATTAAACCACCCTAACCGTGTATCAGAAGTGAGTTACTACGGCATTGATGAAGATACCGGCCTTGAAATTCGAGTTCGTCCTGATATCGAAATTCAAACAGAAAATAACAGATTAGGTTTTGACCTCAAATCAGTAGCACTTGGTCGATTTAAACAAGATGCCATTGAAACCATGATCCGCAGAGAAATCATTAATCGCGATTATCACATCAGTGCAGCTATGTATTGTGATGTGGCAATGCTGGATCAGTTCTTCTGGATATTCGTTAACAAAGACGAGCATTACCACTGGGTCGCTATCGTTGAAGCCTCTCCTGAATTACTTGAACTGGGTCGCGCTGAGTACAAAAAGACACTGCGTGATATCCGTGAAGCTATGGATACAGGATATTGGCCAGCGCCTATCACCACTACTCTCAATATCGGTATCACTGACTTTGAGCAGAGAAAGTTAGAAGAACTGCAAAACGAAGTCGCTTAATAAAACTGCGCTTGAACAATCAGGCGCACGCTTGGAGTAAATATTATGTCAGAAGTAGCAACTCTCGAAAGAAATCAATCAGTAATGAATAACACATCATTACTTTTTAATCCTGAATCATTAGACCGCATTGTCAAATTTGCTGAGCTAATGGCATCAGGTACAGCAACGGTGCCAAGACATCTGCAAGGTAAACCGTCTGATTGTCTTGCTATCACAATGCAGTCTGCACGCTGGGGAATGGATCCTTTCGTTGTCGGTCAAAAAACTCATGTCATCAATGGTGTGCTTGGTTATGAAGCCCAATTAGTAAATGCAGTTATTACCAGTTCAAATGCTGTTGTAGGTCGATTCCATTACAAATACGGTGGCGACTGGGAAAAAATTGTAGGCATGAAAGATAAACGTGATGAATCGGGTTTATTTATTGAAGTCGGTGCAATTTTAAGAGGTGAAGAAGAAATTACATGGGGTGAGCCTGTTTACCTTGCTGATGTACAGACTAGAAACTCACCACTTTGGAAAACAATGCCTAAGCAACAAATCGCGTATCTCGCTGTAAAATATTGGGCCCGTCTTTATTGCCCTGAAGTTATTCTTGGTGTGTATACGCCAGAAGAACTTGAAGATCGACCAATTAAAGACATCACCCCACCGAAAGAACGCGTAAGCATTAATGAAATCACCAACCAGCAACAAACAATCAATGATGAACCGGTAAAAGAGACTCAAGGCGAGTTTATACCTAAGTTCGATGCTGAAGCCTTTAGATTAGCTATTGATGATGTTCAAACTGTCGAAGAAGCTAAAAATATTCGTGCAGAAATTGAGAATTTAAAAAATGAAATGGGGATCAACCTATTTACTGAATTAAAAAATAAAGCAGTACAGGCATACCACCGCATTGATGCACGTAATGCCTTAGAAGCTTCTATCAACTCACTTCCTGAATCTGGCTCACCCGAAGCTACAGAAGCATTTGAAAAAGTAGACAAGCTACTTAAATCAAGCAAAAGAAAACTTGGTGATGAGTTATACGAATCTTTCTCTATCACACTTAATGATATGCGCCCTGAATACCAGTGATCCTATTTAAAGCGGAGCGATACAGCTCCGCAAGGAGTTTAAATATGAATATTAAATTACCTACCAACCCTATCCGTATGCCTGCTGTTTTAAAGCTAACAGGACTTTCTCGCTCAACTATTCGCACCTTAGAGAAGAAAGGTGATTTTCCAAAGCGTATGTATTTGTCGGTGCGTTGCGTGGCATGGGAGGCTCATGAAGTATATGAATGGATAGATAAGAAAGCTAAATCAAGAGAGACACCCAAGTGTTACACCGAACGTAAGCGTAATGAAGCTGGGCAGTTTGTGAGTAACGCCTAACCCTACCCGTTAACCAAATAACTCAGTGTAAGGATGCAATGAAGAGGAATGACGATGAAACATCCATCAATTATACAAATTAGAAACGATAGTATTCAAACGCTACTAATGAAAGGGGAACATACCGCTAACGAGGTGATTAATTCAGCCATTGAGTCTGGGGAAATAGATGAGAGTGACCGCCAATTTTGGGA
>RWZG01000020.1_pt1 | contig 40314 bp, 35 predicted proteins | sample 2187661 | NCBI WGS metagenome assembly RWZG01 (sample SAMN10531869, study PRJNA481165) | viral metagenome | isolation source: viral particles purified by filtration and ultracentrifugation from about... | host: Nasonia vitripennis 12.1 | place: USA:Tennessee | collected 2011-04-01 | reverse complement strand
CCAATTGGCGTTTGGATCATCTTTGTTTGCAGCCCAGCCAGCCAATGAATTACTCGGGTAGGCGGTACTCGCTAAGATAGATTGTCGTTGCTCTTTGGTTAAATAGGCAAAGCGTAAACGCAGTAAAGCGTTGGCAGATGTTGGTATTTCATTAGGGGTAATGCGTGGCGCAGGCTCTGGATCTTTGGTTGCGTAATAACCTGTTTCATCGTTAGTGATTGTTGTCGAGGTCGTTAAGCAATGTGGATTTTTGCATTGGTTAGCAACATTTTGGCGGACTTCTTTGGCAAGCTCTACAAAAGTGCGGGTGGTGTCATCATCTGCAAGCATTTGTGACAGCAGGTAATAATTGCCTATTCTGGATGCGATGGTATCTGTTGCGAAGTGTGCCCCGACAATAACTCGACTTTCACCATATTCTATTGCTCTGGCAAACATTTCACTGCCCTTTTCAGGGAATAAGATGGATAACACTGCAGCTTGTTTGTATCCGTTCCACGTATGACCACTGGGATAAGATGAGCCTGTTATAGTGGTGTAGTTATCAAGATAATGACCTTCTTTATCAAGTACTTGATAAGGTCGGCCACGTAAAAAAAGTTCTTTTAAGATAAAATCTATCGAGCGTACTCTTTTTTTATTTGTATCATAAGCATAGGTGCCTGTGCTATGTAATTTATTGAGATCTTGATAAGCTTGAATATCGCTAAAGTTGATCGATTTAGCCTTATCACCAAATAAAATATTAGCATAGGTATTCAACACATAAGTATGAGACTGTGATTTATCCGCTTCGGCAAGTTCTCTACGTTTGCCGGTAATGGCTTGATAATTATTACTGATTATTCTATCTAATTCGGCGGTTCTCGATCCTTTTTGAGGGCTAGTTGTGATAACACCATTTTTGATTTCATCTAACCAATAATTACGTTGGTCGATAATACGTTGCTTGGTTTGTGAAATATTGGTTTCAGACCATGTTGAATGGGAAAAAAGTAAAAAAAAGCAGCTTAACGAGGTAGGTATTACGATATTTTTCATAAAATAAGCCATAGTCTCTAAAAAATTGAGAGCTAATTTATATTAGCTATGTTTAGTTTTTATGACAGGCATTATTATATTAGAGATGTTTTCTAAATTGTTTTGCAGTAATTTATTCAGAGTTTTTTTATTATTTTCACTAACATTATATGATAGTTTGAATATAGTGTGATCAATGTAGTAAAAAATATCGGCATATTCTCTATATTAAAAATAAAAATTAGAGTATGCCGATGATTTAAATTATACCTTATTTATTAAGCAAATTAGCTAAGCTTTATCTATTTTGTACTGTTAAATGCTTAATTAGTTATTCTACTTATTCATTTTAGAATGAATATAATGAACTTTTTGATTCTTTTAATTTTTGCGCTAATTCAGAGGCCTCATATCGCTCTGTGACTATCTCAATATAAGATGCGCTATTTGTTAGTGCGGCTTTATTTAACGCATTATCGAGTTCACTTGCTGTCGTCACTTTTTCACTATACCAATCTGTTGCACCAAAGGCTTGAGGTAACTGATGATAGTTCCACTGAGCTAAATCATTATAATAAGCTTCGGGGTAATCACATAATAATCTCTCTATTAAATAACCATCGTTATTTAATACTAGAATAATAGGTTTTAAACCGAAACGAACAAATTGACTAATTTCTTGTACTGTTAATTGATGAGAGCCTTCACCGGTAATTAAAATAATGCGTTTTTCTGGTGCCGCTAACGCAGCGCCTAATGCAGCCGGTGTTGCCCAACCAATAGAGCCCCATAGTGTTTGGTTATGAAATTGTGCACCTTCAGGTAATAAAGCGAAGCCTAATCCCATGGATGAGGTTCCTGTTTCTGCAATAATAATATCATTAGGCTTAAAGAATTGTTCTAAACGAGGATAGAGATATTGTGCTGTAATTTTATCATTATCAGATGTAACCGCTTCACCTAATCCTTTCGCTGTTATTTTATGATAAGTTTTATTCGGCAGTCGTTGGGTTAATTCAGAAAGAATATCTGTCATATAAACGCAGGAGTAGATCACAGAATCAATTTCAACATAGTCTGGCATGATACTGATAAATTGTTCTGATTTCATATTAGCAGTGAAACTGCCTGTATTAAAGTCAGTCAGTAATGTACCGATCCCTAATATATATTCACTACTTTCAACAAATTCTCTGACCTCTGGTGTCATTAATTGTCCGTCATACATACCAACATATTGCGCGTTAGATTCACTTAATATGCTTTTATCCATAAACATAGTGGCATAAGGTAAACCTGTTTTATCAATAAAATGCTGGATTTTATCTGTTAACCCTAAACGTGCAGATAAAAAGCCTGGTAATACACAGACATTATTGCTGTGAGTAAGTTTCTCAACGATTGCTGATACTGCTTTTTCTAATGTTGCTTTATCACTTGTTGGCTTTTGTGGTGTGGTAACAGATAACGGCTCTACTACTTGGCTATTAGCATAATCTGAAGGTATACCAATATAAACAGGACGACGCTCTTTTAATGCCACATCTATTACGCGCTCCATTTCTTCCACACAATTTTCGGGTGTTAAAATAGTATGAGCGCAAGCAAGGCGCTGAGCAATCTGATAAAAAACATCAAAATCACCATTACCTAAAGTATGATGCACAAGGCGTTTACTTTTTTGTACGCCACTTGCTGGCATGCCAACTAAATGGAAAATCGGTAAATTTTCAGCATAGGCACCGGCAATAGCGTTAATCGCGCTTAATTCACCTACTCCAAAGGTAGTGGATAATGCTGCCATACCTTTAATTCGGGCATAGCCATCTGCAGCATATGCCGCATTTAATTCATTACAGTTACCAATCCAACGTTGTTGTTGGTTGTTGCAAACAGTGTCTTCAATAGGGAAGGCGTAATCACCAGCAACACCAAAAATATCTTTGATACCTAAATCATATAATCGGTCTAAAACGTACTTAATAACTGTGTTTGTCATATAATCTCCAGAAAATCTGAAATAATAATCTACTAAATGATAGTAAAGTTCTTACATTATGCTTAATGTTCTATCGCTAATTTTGTTTTTAAGGAAATGGTTTATTATTATTGGGGGTATAACCAAAAGTAATAAGGTAAAAATTATTTATGGATATTCGTGTTTTACGCTATTTTATTGAAGTTGTTCAATTAAATGGATTTAGCCGAGCCGCTGATGCTTTATTTATTACACAACCAGCCATTAGTCGTAGCATTAAAAAATTAGAGGATGAATTAGGCACTGTTTTATTAATAAGAGAAGTGGATGGGGTAAAATTAACTGATGACGGTGCTATTTTATATGAGCATGCAAAGCAGATCCTCGCTCAATTTAATAGTATGAATAAAGCATTAAATGATAAAGATGAACCTTTAACAGGCGCCTTAAATGTCGGATTACCTCCTGTTATAGCCTCAACCTATTTTGCTGATATTATCATGGCGTTTAGCTCTCGCCATCCCAATGTTGAACTTAAAATTTTTGAGCTGGGCACCAAACAGATGGAAGATGCGATGTTAGAAGGCACGGTAGAAACTGCTGCAGTGATGTTACCTTTTAATGATAAAGATTTTGAATTAACCATTTTTTCAGAAGATCACTTGATGTTATTAGTAGCACAATCCCATCCTTTGGCTAAAGATAAGAAGGTTAATTTTAAACAGCTTATTACAGAGCGGTTTATCTTTTTTTCAGAAGATTTTCGTATTAATGATTTGGTACGTAGTGCTTGTGGGATTTATAACACTGAACCACAAATTGTGGGGAGAAGTAATCATTTAGATTTAATTATTGCAATGGTTAAAGCCGGTGTCGGGATCACACTGTTGCCTAATAGCATGTGTAATAAATATCCTATCGATGATTTAGTGGTTATTCCCATTACTTCCCCTAGGTTATCTTATCAATTAGCTTTAGCCACCAATCAAAATAGTTACCAAAGCCGTAGTTGCCAAGCATGGAATAAATTAGCAATAGAGAAATTAATGAAAGAGAATATTTAATCATGGAATGATAAATACGCTTTGTAAAAAGCGTTTTATTAATGGTAGCTATAATTATTTTATCAAACTAGTGGCTAATTTATTGTGATTAACTTGCTCACAATGGTATAAAAGTGGTTATATTGATAATACATTTCTTTTTATCTCATTATTTTTAAATAAAAATTAAACTGTGATAAATAGAAAAATCAGACAAGACAGGAATAGGATAGGGACAATGAATGAGAGTAGCAGCTCCACAAACCAGCATTTTATTCGTAAGTTAGAAGGTATTGTCGGTAAAAAACATGTATTAACCCAAGAGCATAAAACAGAGCGATATCGTAAAGGGTTTCGTTCCGGACAGGGAAAAGCGCTGGCAGTGGTATTCCCCGGCTCTTTATTAGAACAGTGGCGTATTTTTAAAACCTGTGTTGAAGCCGATAAAATTATTATTATGCAAGCGGCAAATACGGGGTTAACAGAAGGTTCAACCCCCAGTGGTGATGACTATGATCGTGATATTGTTATCATCAGTACCTTGCGCCAAGATAAAATACAAGTTCTTTCTGAATATAACCAAGTTATTGCCTTTCCTGGCAGTACATTATGGCACTTAGAAAAAGTATTAAAGCCATTAGGAAGAGAGCCACATTCAGTGATAGGCTCTTCTTGTATTGGTGCTTCGGTAATTGGAGGCATTTGTAATAACTCAGGGGGTGCATTAGTGCGCCGCGGCCCTGCTTATACTGAGTTATCACTTTACGCCCGTGTTAATGAACAAGGTGAAGCAGAGCTTATCAACCATTTGGGAATTGATTTAGGTGACACTCCGGAAGAGATATTAACCAATCTGGATAATCGACATTATCATGCGAAACAAATTCATGCGACGGATAAACTGGCATCTGATCATGAATATAGTGAGCGAGTACGTGATATTGATGCAGATACACCATCTCGATTTAATAATGACGAAAGACGTCTATTTGAAGCGGCGGGAAGCGCCGGTAAGCTCTCTGTTTTTGCCGTGAGATTAGATACTTTCCCAGCAGATCATCGCACACAAGTTTTCTATATTGGGACCAATGATCCTGATGAGTTAGAAGATATCCGTCGCCATATTCTCAGTCAATTTAAGGTATTACCCGTTGCGGGTGAGTATATGCATCGAAGTTACTACAAGATGGCAGAAGTTTATGGCAAAGATACCTTTTTAATTATTGATAAGTTAGGTACAGATAAGATGCCAGCATTATTTGCTATTAAAGGGCGTGTTGATGCTGTTCTTAATAAAGTGCCATTTTTGCCTAAGAATCTAACTGATAGAACAATGCAATTGATGAGTAAGTTATGGCCTGCTCATTTACCTGCTCGTATGACAGAATATCGCGATAAATATGAGCATCATTTAATGCTAAGAATGGCGGATAGTGGTATAGAAGAAGCCTCAACTTATTTAAAAGAATATTTTAAACATGCCACGGGGGATTATTTCGAATGTACAGAAGAAGAAGGTAATAAAGCCTTTTTACATCGTTTTGCCGCCGCGGGTGCCGCGGTGCGTTATCATGCCGTTCATATTAACGATGTGGAAGATGTGCTACCTTTGGATATTGCATTGCGTCGTAATGATCGGGATTGGTTTGAAAAACTGCCTCCTGAAATAGAAAACCAATTGCTCTATAAATTGTACTGTGGTCACTTTATGTGTCACGTTATGCATCAAGATTATATTATTAAAAAAGGTGTTGACGCTAAGGCACTTAAAGCACAGATGTTAGCCTTACTAGACAAACGTGGTGCGGAATATCCAGCAGAGCATAATGTAGGGCATCTCTATTATGCAAAACCGCAATTAAAAGCGTTTTATAAACATAACGATCCGACAAATAGCATGAACCCAGGCATTGGTAAAACCTCAAAATTAAAATATTGGGGAGAAGAGTGTGGTTGCGGGCATAATCATCATCAAGCTGAAGTTAATCATATAGAAAACAAAGAATAAGTTTTTTATTCTATGACAGCTAAACATAATAAAGGCAGGGAAACCTGCCTTTTGCGTAATTTAATTGCTTATCTGATGTTATTAACTCGCAATTTCTTGAGCATATAAATATAGCTCTTGCAGTTGTTTTAGCTTTTCTTCGTTATCGCTATGTTCTTCTGCTAACAGCTGAATGGTATTGATATATTCAGTCAGCTTTTCTGGCGTTAATTGCTCTTTTCTATGCGCTAACCAACGTTGTTGTTCATCATAAGTTAATGTGGCTGGGAAGTTTCTCGCACGGTAACGGAAAAACAGCGGCTCCATACGTGGATCTTCAAAAGTTAAATTAAGTGCTGGTAAGTTTTGTGGCTGTGTTGAGCGAATAATTTCCATCGCGCTACGATCATTATCGCTAAAAAAGCCATTGTATAATTGAGCATCAACATCATCTGCAGGGGTAAATGGTGTTTGCTGAGCAAAAATCTCGACGACTTTATTGCGGATCTCTGGATTAGACAGCAATATTGCTTGGTTATTTAAACAATTATCAATATCTAATCCAATTCTATCGGCATCTTGAGATCTGAGGGTATTTTTAGGTGCAACGATAGGGCATTTATTAATATGCAGTAATTTTATCGGAACTGGTGGCTCATCGGCAGATAACTCACTGCGAGGAGTATATAAGCGCTCACGCAATTGCTCTGAAGTGAGGGTTAATAAAGGGGAAATATCCGCAGCTAAATCACAAACAATCACCGCATTACGATTATCTGGATGCCAAGCTAAAGGAGCTATAAGGCTTAAATTAGAACGCGCTGCACCAAACATACCAGAGACATGCACAAGCGGCGTCATGGTTGGGATATCAATCAATGCTTGTACTTTACGTTTATCACGTAAATTAAAGAAATAATCAAACATACGAGGTTGCGCTTGTTTGAGTTTTTTTGCCATCGCAATAGTTGCATAAACGTCTGACATGGCATCATGCGCATTTTCGTGGGAGATCCCATTTGCTTTAGTTAATAGCTCAAGGCGAAAACTCGGAAAGCCATCATCATTCTCAGGCCAATTAATTCCCTCAGGACGCAATGCATAACATGCACGTAAAACATCAAGTAAATCCCAACGTGAATTTCCTTTTTGCCAACTATAGGCATAGGGATCATAAAAATTACGGTATAAGATATTTCTGGTGACTTCATCATCAAAGCGTAAATTGTTATAACCCATAATACAACTATTAGGCTGGCTAAAGGCTTGATGAATTTGGCGAGTAAATTCAGCTTCTGATACACCATTCTTTAGTGCTATTTGTGGTGTGATCCCCGTTATCATGACGGCTTCTGGCTGAGGTAAGTAATCATCATTCGGTTTGCAATAAATGACCAGAGGATCTTCAATGATATTAAAATCCATATCTGTTCTGACACCGGCAAATTGCGCAGGGCGATCCATCGCAGGATGCGTACCAAAGGTCTCGTAGTCATGGATATAGAAAGTGGGGGTGTTAGCTGAATTTGACAAGGTTTCCTACCGTAATTTATCTGCTTAATTAATTGATTTTTAAATGAGTTTTAAAGCATTAAACCTTGCACTATTGAGTTGCATCGGGTTTAAACAATGGATATAACGACAAAGTTTGATTGATGATAGTGTCACAAATATCAAATTGTTAGCAATGCTTAACTGCGATAAAAGGTATGGTAAACCATATTGACTAAAACGTGAAATATCTAATGAATAAGAAATAAAAGGAGCATAGCGTTGAGTATAGGGAGAACCTCGTTTAATGGGGATATACAAATAGCGATCTATCGCACATAACTTATATGTTAACGTTAACTTTAGTGCGTTAAATCACATAATGGTAAATATTTTCTACGTTATAAATAGAGTTAACGTTAACATTCTGGTCGCAAAATGACTTTATAAGGCGCTTAACAATGAATAAAGATGCTAAAAAATACTATGTGATCTTAAGTGCGTTGCTATTTTTCTTCTTTTTTACATGGTCTTCATCGTTTTCATTAATCTCTATTTGGTTACATCAATATGTTGGACTTAAAGCAACAGATACTGGTTTGATATTCTCGGCTATATCATTGATTGCTTTATGTGCCCAGCCACTCTATGGCTTTATTCAAGATAAACTGGGTTTACGCAAAAATTTACTGCTGGTTATCGCGGTATTGCTTATTTTATCGGGGCCTTTTTTTCTTAGCTTTGCGGCAATATTACGCTGGAATATTTTTATTGGCTCTATTCTCGGAGGGCTCTATGTAGGAATGACTTTTAATGCTGGGATCGGCGTTTTAGAATCTTATACTGAGCGTGTTAGCCGTATTCGTGGTTTTGAGTATGGCAGGGCGAGGATGTGGGGCTCTTTGGGATGGGCATCGGCAACCTTTATTGCTGGGCATAATATCAATATCGATCCTAACTATAACTTTTTTATGGCATCGATAGCGGGGGTGATCTTCTTAATTCTGTTGGCGTTACTAAAAACAGATAAACCAGATGCTTTTAATCAATTAGAGCATGGTAAACCTTCTGCACTCACCATCAATGATGCATTAAACTTACTGTCATTACCGCGCTTTTGGGCATTAATATTATTTGTGGTCGGAACCTGTATTTATAGCGTCTACGATCAACAGTTCCCAGTTTTCTTCTCTTCACAATTTGCATCATTACAGCAAGGTAATGAGATGTACGGGTATCTTAATTCCTTACAGGTTTTCTTAGAAGCGGGAGGAATGTTTGTTGCGCCTTTCTTAGTGAACAAAATAGGGGCGAAAAACGGTTTATTATTGGCGAGTAGTGTGATGGCTGCGCGTATTATTGGTTCTGGATTAGTTGAAGGGCCGATAATGATCTCTTGTATGAAGTTATTACATGCCGTTGAGCTTCCTATCCTGTTAATTTCTATTTTTAAATATAACAGCCAACATTTTGATAAGCGTTTATCTTCTACATTGTATTTAGTCGGTTTCCAATGTGTCAGTTCCATTGTGGCAACATTGTTATCCCCATTAGCGGGTTATGGCTATGATCATTACGGTTTTGCCCCTACGTATATGGTGATGGGATGTATGGTAGTCGGTACTACGTTACTTTCTGCTGTGTTGTTACGTGCTGACTCGAAAGCATTACCACAACATGATATGACTGATCTCGATAGTAACAATAAAGCTCAACCGATTTAAAAGCGGGTAGGCATTAGCTATTACAGCGCTGCTAGATAATTTTTATGGCTACCATTCGTGAGTGGTAGGTTTTTTTATCGATTTTATTTAGGTTTACGAATATCGGCTGATTGACTATATTGAATAGAGCGTATCATTCTAATCTACTGTTTATTAAGCTAAATCAATTAAATTTATAAACTTTACTTGTTTATTGACACGATTAAGCGATAATCTTAAACAGTACTATTTTTCTTAAATATCAATTGTAAAGGTGTAGGAAATGGATAACGCAAGCAAGCCGTCTTTCCAAAACGTACTGGAGTTTGTGCGTATGTATCGTCGTAAAAACAAAATCCGTCGTGAGATCACTGACAATGAGAAAAAGATCCGTGATAACCAAAAACGTGTTCTTTTATTAGACAACTTAAGTGAATACATTAAGCCTGGTATGTCAATTGAAGATGTACTCGGTATTATCGCTAATATGCGTAGTGACTATGAAGATCGTGTAGATGATTACATCATAAAAAATGCAGATCTCTCTAAAGAGCGTCGTGAATTGTCAAAACAATTAAAAGCGATGGGTGAAATTAAAAATATTCCTAATATTAAAAATTAATTATATTAGCTGGCAAATTCAAAGGCCTCTGAATGGTTGTTCAGAGGCCTTTTTTTTCGTTTTTTCATCATAGTTATGGTCACACAAGCCATAAAACAAAAGAGCCTGCTAATTAACAGGCTCTTGGATTAACAACGGATATTTTATCGCGTTATATTATTGCTTCTTTTCTCTTATGACTCACTATGCGTTGACGCTTTAGTCATTTCAGATGAAGCATGATTAGTTGAACAATGACCGCCCGCACCGCTACGGCCTTGCTTATCAAAGGCTGGACGTGCATCCCATGCTTTGATTTCAATTGCTACAGGTGCATCTGTAGATGCCGGAGCTTTCGTCATTGGCGAGCTGGCATGTAACTGGCGTACTGTTGGCTCTTGACGAATAACGGTCACTTTAGCTGGCTGCTTAACTTCAACTGATACGACTTCGGTTTCCGTTTTAGTTTCAGCAACAGGCTCGGTCACTTCAGGCTGTGTTTCTACAGGTGTAGATTGAGAAGCAGTTTGCTCTACATGCTGCTCTGCCGCACATTCAGTCGATGCTTGGGTTGTTGCTGGCATCTCAGGTACAGACGCTTGCGTTGTCATGTCACTATGGGTGTCTTCACTAGCGGTTTCATGATCAGCATTAGCTATGACTTTATTATGAGCGGTTTCTGTTTTCTCTTCGGCAACATCTGCTTGCTCAGTCACTTCATGTAGATAAGCTTCCGTTGTATTTAATACCGCAGAGATATTCTCTTTACGAGTAACGTGCTCTTGGGTATTAACGTCAGCAATAACGTTGTTAACAGCGTTTTCTTCTACATGATCTACAGTTGACTCATTAACATCAGCAGTCGTTTCTTGCGGTGCAATCGCGACAATTTCAGCTACAGCTTCAGTGGTTGATTCAGTACTAACTGTGACCGAATAAGTCGCTTCAGTTGCTTCAGTATTTGCTGTTTGAGCCTGAGCAACATCTGCAGCAATGGTTTCTGATACTTCTGGTGCAATAGCAACCATTTGTGGATCTTTATGAGTAATGAAGTTTTTAGCAACTGTATTGTCAGTGCTATTTTCAACATTATTCTCAACAAATGGTGCATCACTAATTGGTGTGACAGGGTAATGAATACATACTTTACCTGACGCAAGCTCTGGAGAAGCTACGGCCATCGTTAGCGGCATAGGGGAGACTAATGTACGTTCATCACGATAACGGCGACGACGTTGCCCACTAACACGTAAATGACGAGGTGAACGGCGAGAGCGACGTGGCATCACATTTTCTTGTTGGCCCGCATTCTCTTCTTTTTTCACTTCTTCTTGTGCTTTTACAGTATCAGTTAATGCATTAGCAGAAACTTGTTCTTGCTCATCTTTAACCGTCGCTACTGGTTTCGCAACTTGCTGTTTTTCTGATGATGGTAATTGACTAACCACTGTCGCTGGTGGCTCAGAAACCGGTGAGTCGCTCACAGCAACATCAATAACGGGTGTTGCGGCAGCATCAGTAACACGAACAGATTGCGTTAATTGACGGCGAGCACGACGAGGCATAACAGGGCGACGAGGTTCTTCTTTCTTCTCAGCCTGTTTTGCTGCATTGTCATTTTCCGCTGTATTTTGTGCGGCTTTCGCAGCTTCTTGTTGTTGCTGACGTTTTTCTTCCTGACGACGACGTTGTTCTGCACGTTGTTCACGGCGTTGTTGACGACGAGCTTCACGTTCAGCGATTTCTTGCTCATTACTGACTTCAGTATTGGCATTTTGCGCTTTCTGATTACGGTTCTTACGATTCTCTTCGCTCGTTACGTTATCGCGATTGCGCTCGTGGTCACGATTGCGATCATTATCGCGTTCACGGCGGTTATTATTGCGACGATTGTTATTATTTCGGCGCTCACGACGGTTTTCATTATTCTCTTTTTTGCTTTCTTGCGGTTTTTCTTCAACGACAGGCTCTGGCTGACTCGCAAATAAGTTAGAGAAGAATTTTGCAATAGCACTAAAGAATCCACCACTCTCTGTTGTTTCGCTTTTCTTCACCTGTTTAGCTGGAGTTGGTGCAGATTTTTTCTTATTGGTGGTGTCAGCGCTATTATCTTGTAATGCAAAAGCGGATATCGCCGGTTGCTCTGGCGCTTTACGCTCAGGTACGGCTTCATCTTCTGCTTCATTTAACTGAGTTTCGTGATATTGCGCTAAATTGTAGCTTAATGAAGAGATCTCTTCGCCCTTGCGCACACGAATAACTGAGAAATGCGGTGTTTGCATTTGATCATTAGGAACAATCACTACTTTGACATTGGCTTGGCGCAACTCAATATCGGTGACTGCCTTACGTTTTTCATTGAGCAAGTAAGAGGCAATTTGTACGGGCACAATAGCGTGTACTTCATGAGTATTTTCTTTTAATGCTTCTTCTTCGATAAGACGCAATACAGAAAGAGAAAGTGACTCATTATCACGGATAGTCCCTGTGCCTAAACAACGCGGACAAACATGATGGCTTGATTCACCTAATGAAGGACTTAAACGCTGACGTGACATCTCTAATAAGCCGAAACGCGAAATGCGACCTATTTGAATACGTGCGCGATCTTGGCGCACAGCCTCACGCATTCTATTTTCCACTTCACGCTGATGACGAACAGGGGTCATATCGATAAAGTCGATAACAATCAAACCACCAAGGTCACGTAGACGGAGTTGGCGCGCAATTTCATCAGCAGCTTCTAAGTTAGTGTTAAAGGCTGTCTCTTCAATATCGCCACCTCGTGTTGAACGAGATGAGTTAATATCGATAGCGGTTAATGCTTCTGTTGTATCAATAACCAGAGCGCCACCCGAAGGTAAACGGACTTCACGTTGGAAGGCTGATTCAATTTGAGATTCAATTTGGTAGTGACTAAATAGTGGTACAGCCCCTGTGTAGTGGCGAATTTTGCTAGCAAAGTCACCACGACCAATGGCTTCAATATGGCTACGAGCCATTTCAACTACTTTAGCGTTATCAATTAAGATCTCACCAATATCTGGTCGTAAATAATCACGGAAAGCACGTACAATCACGTTACTTTCTTGGTGGATCAGAAAAGGAGCAGGGCGACTTTCCGCTGCTTTTTTGATAGCATCCCAATGTCTTAAACGGTAGCTTAAATCTTGTTGTAATGCTTCTGCGGATTTACCCACACCTGCAGTACGAACAATTAACCCCATTCCATCAGGAATATCAAGGCTAGATAATGCTTCCTTTAATTCAGTGCGATCTTCCCCTTCAATACGGCGAGAAATACCGCCAGCACGAGGATTATTTGGCATTAATACCAAATAGCTACCTGCAAGGCTAATAAAGGTGGTTAAAGCTGCACCTTTATTTCCGCGCTCTTCTTTATCTACCTGTACGATTACCTCTTGACCTTCTTTTAAAACATCTTTGATGTTAGGACGACCATGTGAGTGATAATTACTAGGGAAATATTCGCGGGCAATTTCTTTGATAGGAAGGAAACCGTGGCGTTCCGCACCATAATCAACAAAAGCGGCTTCTAGACTGGGTTCAATTCGGGTGATTTTACCTTTATAGATATTGGCTTTTTTTTGCTCATGTCCGGGGCTTTCGATATCCAGATCATACAAACGTTGCCCATCAACAAGGGCAACACGCAACTCTTCCTGTTGAGTCGCGTTAATTAACATTCTTTTCATATTGTGACTTACTCGTTATTTTCACGTTTTATAATGTGCCACTGACATACGTAATTACACTATTGATAACCGATGACCTCGTGTCTTTTACAAAGGCGTCAACCTCACGGTTGTCGATTGTATAGAGGTGCAATTTGTCGGTGAGTCTGATTTTCAGTTCTAAAATTCAGCACTCTTTAATTGAGACGTAATGTGCCAACTCAATAAGTGATGTATTTATGGCATACTAAATTGTTTGATATTCGACTATGTCTTACGCCATTGCTGCATTTGAATATCAAACAAACAAAATTTCATAAATATACCTGATAAACTTAATCAGGAGAGTCTGCATTATTCCATTGGTGTTGGGGTTATAGCAAGATGACTTTTCCGCTTTGGTGACTTTTTCTGTATAAATATGAGAGATTAGTTAATGTTTCGTCTTTTTCCCATTAATCAGGTTAAAATAGGCACCCAATTTGATGTTATTTTGTGCACCAATAATTTGTTTGTCATTTTTTATTTTAAGAGAGCTAAAAAATCGCCACTATGAAATCATTTAATCAAGTTCAGTTCGTCACCATTGATGGCGATGAGGCAGGCCAGCGTATTGATAATTTTTTACTGGCACGCTTAAAAGGTGTACCGAAAAGTATGATTTACCGAATTATCCGCAAAGGTGAAGTTCGGGTTAATAAAGGGCGCATTAAGCCTGAATATAAATTAGCTGCAGGGGATAGCATTCGTATTCCTCCTGTCCGGGTAGCAGAAAAAGAAGAACATGCGGTATCGCCTAAGTTAGAAAAAGTATCAGCACTTGCTGAGTGTATTTTATATGAAGATGAACATGTGATGCTGATTAATAAGCCATCAGGGACGGCAGTACATGGTGGTAGCGGACTCAGTTTTGGTGTGATTGAAGGTTTAAGGGCATTGCGTCCAGAGGCGAGATTTCTAGAATTAGTGCATCGCCTTGATAGAGATACCTCTGGGGTATTATTGATTGCTAAAAAGCGCTCAGCCCTGCGTTCACTACACGAACAGCTAAGATTAAAACAGATGCAAAAAGATTATTTAGCCTTAGTACGTGGTCAATGGCAATCTCATACAAAAGTAGTACAAGCCCCTTTATTGAAAAATATCCTACAAAGTGGTGAGCGGGTGGTTAAAGTAAGTAGTGAAGGTAAACCATCAGAAACACGCTTTAAGGTAGAAGAGCGCTTTGAATTTGCGACCTTAGTTAAAGCAAGTCCTGTCACGGGACGAACTCATCAAATTCGTGTCCATACATTACATGCCGGCCATCCTATTGCTTTTGATGATCGCTATGGTGATCGTGATTTTGATACACAATTAGCTTCAACCAAGCTTAATCGCCTCTTTTTACATGCGAGTTCATTAACCTTTATTCATCCCTCAACAGGGGAAAAAATGCGTATTGAAGCGCCGATGGATAAAACGTTACGTTACTGTTTACAAGTATTACGCAATCAAAAATCTTAATATTGCTGTTTTCAAGCTAGCAAAGTGGGAGAAAATTTTTCCCACTTTGTTTGTGTTTGTAAATGATTTACCGTTGTCGTCCTAGAAAATAGGAACAGTACCCAGCCAGGGTTATTTGGTGATGGTTGATATACATTGCTCAACAATTTTATCGATATTCCACTCTTTCGGTAGCGATTTAGAGCCGTCTTTTCTCATTTCCATATCAACACGAATAAATTCGGTCATACCATAATCTTTGATGATGTTATCGTAAGTACAGCTACAAACTTCGGTAATTTGTGGTATTAGTGCATCATCAGTCACACCAGAACCGAGTATGCAACTACTAATAAAGTTCTTTTTAAATGAAGACGCACTTTCATCTTCTTTTTTGGGATCAGTATTTTGGGCAACATTACTACTGTTGTCTGCTTTTACGGCTGAATTGTCAGGTGCTTTCTCATCAGAGCAACCTACTACCGATGCCGTAAGGATTAAAGCTGCCAAAATTGATGCTAATTTATTCATAATACGCTTTATCGCTAAATAAGATTAAAATAAGACAATCACGACTATTCCTGATTATCTGTGGAAAGTAATGGGTTAATTCTTTGTGAGAGTAACATTTTATTCAATCGGATAAGTGGTAATCCGATTAAAGAATTTGGGTCATCACCGCTTAATTTATCGAACAGAGTAATTCCTAACCCCTCAGACTTGAAACTTCCTGCGCAATAAAACGGCGTTTCTTTATTTAAATAGCCGATAATTTCATCATCGGTTAAATGCCGAAAGTGAACTTGAAATAATTCACAATGACTTTCATAGGCTAATGTTGAGCTATTATATAAAGTTAATCCAGTATAAAATGATACACATTGACCGGATGCTTGTTTTAATTGTGCAAAAGCGTTTTCAAAATTAAGAGGCTTACCCGTAATTTTTTTATTGAGTACACAAACCTGATCTGAACCAATAATTAAGTGATTTGGGTATTGTACCTCTAAAGCACGCGCTTTTTCATAGGATAAACGAGTGACTAACGCTTGTGCACACTCTGTGGGCAAAGGGGTTTCGTCAATGTTTGGGGAGGCCTGTATAAAGGGCATTCCAAGCTTTTTCAGAAGCTGAGCTCGGAAGGGCGAAGTCGACGCAAGAACTAGTGGCAACATATTTTTTATAAAATCCGTAGCAAAATGATGCCCGACATTCTAAACTATGCGCCGCTGATAAAGCGAATTTTGGTGGAAAGGTGTAGATAACCCGCCTTTTTCTTTGACTATATTCCATTACAAAGATAATATGCGCGCCTTATGCAAAAGGTAAAATTACCCCTGACCATTGATGCGCTGCGAGCAGCACAGAAGAATTTAGACTATGACGGTCAATATTCCTCTGAGCAAGTTAGCCGCTTAGCTGAATCGGTGGTCAGTGTGGACAGTAATATTGATGTGGCTTTATCATTTGATATTGACCATCAACGTTTGGCAGTCATCAAGGGGCATTCCGATGTGGATGTCACTTTAGAGTGTCAGCGTTGCGGGGGCCATTTTCCCTATCATGTTCACACAACATATTGTTTTAGCCCTGTTGTTAGTGATGAACGGGCTGAAGCATTACCGGAAGAATATGAGCCAATCGACGTAGACGATTTTGGTGAAATAGATTTGCTGGCGATGATTGAAGATGAAATAATCCTCAACTTGCCGGTGGTTCCGGTACATGATTTTGAACACTGTGAAGTGTCCGACGCGGAACAAGTGTTCGGTGAACTCCCTGAAGAATTATCAGAGAAACCGAATCCATTTGCCGTATTAGCCAGTTTAAAGAAAAGTACTAAGGAGTAAGGTCAATGGCCGTACAACAAAACAAACCAACTCGTTCTAAACGTGGTATGCGTCGTTCTCATGACGCACTGACAGCAACTCATGTTTCTGTTGACAAAACTTCTGGTGAAACTCACCTGCGTCACCATGTAACTGCTGACGGTTACTACCGTGGCCGCAAGGTTATCAACAAGTAATTAGCTTTATAGCTCGTTGATACTTTGACAAATCTAACCATAGCGTTAGATGCGATGGGCGGGGACTTCGGTCCTCGTATCACAGTGCCTGCATGTTTGCGGGCGCTGGCATCTAATCCTCATTTAAAAATATTGCTGGTGGGTCAACCAGACTCTATCTCTCCTCTGCTTGCAAATCAAAATGCTGAGCTAATCTCCCGTTTACATGTTATACCGGCTGAACATATTGTCGCCAATGATGCCAAACCTTCACATGCTATTAGAGCAAGTAAAGGTACATCAATGCGCGTGGCACTCGATCTGGTGAAAACAGGGGAAGCACAGGCATGTGTAAGTGCAGGTAACACCGGTGTGTTGATGGGGTTAGCAAAACTTCGGCTCAAAGCGATTGATGGAATAGAACGTCCTGCATTGGTTTCTGTGTTACCTAATCAGAAAAAAAGCAAGACCGTCGTTCTTGATTTAGGCGCGAACGTTAACTGTGATAGCCAAATGTTAGTTCAATTTGCTGTTATGGGTGCCGTGATGGCAGAAGAAATTGCAGGTATACATTCACCTAAAGTGGCACTTTTAAATATTGGTGAAGAAGAGAGTAAGGGATTAGATAATATCCGCGAAGCCGCCACCGTTCTTAAGGCGACACCAAATATAAACTATATTGGTTATGTGGAAGGTAACGAGTTACTGACCGGCAAAACAGATGTGTTGGTGTGTGACGGCTTCGCAGGTAATGTTTCCCTTAAAACAATGGAAGGGGTGATTAGAGTCTTCCTTTCATTGATTAAATCTTCTACTGGTGACAATAAAAAAACGTCGTGGTGGATGAAATTATTGAAGAAATGGTTACAAAAACGCCTAAATAAGCGTTTTGGCCATATGAACCCCGACCAGTATAACGGTGCTTCTCTGTTAGGATTACGCGGTATCGTCATTAAAAGCCATGGTGGCGCAAATGAAAACGCGTTTACAGCAGCAATAGAACAGGCTGTTCAGGCCATTGAGCGACAAATTCCAGAACGAATTGCCTCACGTCTGAATACAGTATTACCCAAGAGTGATTGATAGTATGTATACAAAAATCTTAGGTACTGGTAGTTACTTGCCTGTACAAGTGCGAACTAATGCCGATTTAGAAAAAATGGTTGATACATCAGACGAGTGGATTGTCACCAGAACAGGTATTCATGAACGTCGTATCGCAACAGAAGAAGAAACTGTTGCCAAAATGGGTGCGAGTGCCGCTGAGAATGCATTAGAAATGGCTGATATTGATAGACAAGAAATTGGCTTAATTATCGTTGCCACAACATCAGGCTCTCATGCGTTTCCGAGTGCGGCATGTCAAATTCAACATGCCCTCGGTATTGCTGATTGTATCGCGTTTGATGTTGCAGCCGCGTGCTCAGGATTCGTTTACGCGTTAAGTATCGCTGATCAATTTATTAAGGCTGGCACGGTGAAACAAGCTTTAGTGATTGGTGCTGATCGCTTATCACATGCGTTAGATCCTAACGATCGCGGTACAATTATTCTTTTCGGTGATGCTGCTGGCGCCGTTGTTGTCGGTGCTTCTGAAGAGTCAGGTATTATTTCTACACATTTACATTCTGATGGACGTTTTGGTGAGCTGTTAGCTCTGCCTTATCAAGATAGAGAAAATCAAGACTTACCTGCTTATGTCACCATGGCAGGGAATGAAGTGTTTAAGGTCGCAGTTCGTGAACTTGCCCACATTGTGGATGAAACACTAGAAGCGAATCATATTGATAAATCGGAACTCGACTGGCTTGTGCCTCATCAAGCAAATTTAAGAATTATTTCAGCAACAGCCAAAAAGCTGGATATGACAATGGATAAAGTCGTGGTGACATTAGATCGCCACGGTAATACGTCAGCAGCATCCGTTCCTACAGCATTAGATGAAGCTGTAAGAGACAATCGCATTCAACGTGGGCAGTTAATTCTGTTAGAAGCGTTTGGTGGCGGCTTTACTTGGGGCTCTGCACTTATCCGTTTTTAATATTATCAGGAAAATAAACATGACTGATTTTGCAATGGTTTTCCCTGGACAGGGATCACAAGCGATTGGAATGCTTGCAGAACTTGCCGAGCATTATCCAATAGTGACAGAAACATTTGCTCAAGCATCTGATGTATTGGGTTATTCTCTTTGGGATTTAGTGCAAAATGGTCCTGAAGAAGAGTTAAACAAAACATGGAAAACACAGCCGGCATTATTAGCAGCATCCGTTGCTATTTGGCGTGTATGGCAAGAAAAGCAAGGCAAAATGCCACAAATGATGGCAGGTCACAGTCTTGGTGAGTATTCTGCTTTAGTCTGTGCTGGCGTAATTGATTTTGCTGCGGCGATTAAACTAGTAGAATTGCGCGGTCAATTAATGCAAGAGGCTGTACCTGCAGGTACTGGCGCCATGTATGCAATTATCGGATTAGATAATGATGCTATTGCAAAAGCTTGTGAAGAAGCGGCTCAAGGACAAGTTGTCTCACCGGTTAACTTTAACTCACCCGGTCAAGTGGTGATTGCGGGTAATAAAGAAGCCGTAGAGCGTGCAGGGGCATTATGTAAAGAAGCTGGAGCGAAACGTGCGTTACCTTTAGCGGTAAGTGTGCCTTCTCACTGTGCTTTAATGAAGCCTGCTGCAGATAAGTTAGCTGTTGCATTACAAGAAATTGAATTTAAACAACCTGAAATTCAAGTTGTTAATAATGTTGATGTGAAAGCACAAACCGATGCTAATGCTATTCGAGATGCATTAGTTCGTCAGCTTTATAATCCAGTCCGCTGGACTGAAACGGTTGAATTTATTGCTGACAAGGGCATCACACAATTATTAGAAATAGGACCCGGTAAAGTATTAACTGGTTTAACGAAACGTATTTCTAAAGAGATGAACGCTGCGGCAGTTAATGATATTGCATCATTAGACGCTGCATTAGGAAATGACTGAGGGATCTCATGGGATTTGACGGAAAAATAGCGCTAGTTACTGGTGCAAGCCGTGGTATTGGCCGTGCGATTGCAGAAAAGCTAATAGCATGTGGTGCTACCGTAATTGGTACAGCAACGAGTGAAAACGGTGCTAAAGCGATCAGCGAATATTTAGGCAATAAAGGTAAAGGTTTTGTGTTAAACGTCACAGAAACTGACTCTATTGAAAAATTTTTAGCTGATGTGCGCGCGGAATTTGGCGAAATTGATATTTTGGTCAATAATGCAGGTATTACTCGTGATAACCTGTTGATGCGCATGAAAGATGATGAGTGGCAAGATATCATTGACACTAATCTTTCATCAGTCTTCCGTCTGTCTAAAGCAGTTATGCGTGCTATGATGAAAAAACGTTATGGTCGCATAATTACTATTGGTTCGGTAGTTGGAACCATGGGTAATGCTGGACAGGCAAACTACGCGGCAGCAAAAGCGGGTGTGATTGGTTTTAGTAAATCATTAGCACGCGAAGTTGCTTCCCGTGGCATTACGGTAAATGTTGTTGCTCCTGGCTTTATCGAAACTGATATGACCAGAGCGTTAACAGAAGACCAAAGAGCCGGTATTTTATCTCAAGTGCCAGCTAACCGTTTAGGTGATGCCAAAGAGATTGCCAGTGCTGTAGCTTTCTTAGCTTCTGATGAAGCAGGCTATATCACGGGTGAAACATTGCATGTCAATGGCGGCATGTACATGGTCTAATTACGGGGACGTCTTTATATTTGCTTTTTGCGTACAATATAATGCAAAATATAGCGAATAAAGTAGTCCACACAGTCGGGATTGGTTAGATCTTTTCCTGTATTTATAAACTAAGAAAATCATCGCGCAAGCGAGTTTTGATAGGAAATTTAATAGTATGAGCACTATCGACGAACGCGTTAAGAAAATCATTGTTGAACAACTGGGTGTTAAAGAGGAAGAAGTTGTGAATTCAGCTTCATTTGTTGATGACTTAGGCGCTGATTCTCTTGACACAGTTGAGCTGGTAATGGCTCTGGAAGAAGAATTCGATATCGAAATCCCAGACGAAGAAGCAGAAAAAATTACTACAGTTCAAGCTGCTATTGATTACGTTGAAAACGCAGGTAAATAAGCTTGCTAATCTAGGCGGTCACTCGACCGCCTATATTCTTAATCCTAAACTTTTTCCCTCCTTGGAGGATAAGCGTGTCTAAGCGTCGTGTAGTTGTGACCGGACTAGGCATGTTATCTCCTGTCGGTAATAACGCAGAAGCTTCTTGGAAAGCTGTGTGTGCCGGACAGAGTGGTATCGGCCTTATCGAAGAATTTGACACCAGTCATCATGCGACTAAATTCGCAGGATTGGTAAAAGATTTCAATCATGAAGATTACAATCTTTCGCGTAAAGATGCGCGCAAGATGGATCTCTTTATTCAATATGGTATTGCAGCAGGTGTTCAAGCCATTGCGGATTCAGGTCTTGAAGTAACAGAAGCCAATGCAAGTCGTATCGGAGCTGCTATTGGTTCTGGTATTGGTGGCTTAGGCCTTATCGAGGAAAATCATTCATCATTAATCAATGGTGGCCCTCGTAAAATTAGCCCATTCTTTGTTCCTTCAACCATCATTAATATGGTTGCTGGCCATTTAAGCATTATTTATGGCTTACGTGGACCGACCATTTCTATCGCAACTGCATGTACATCAGGTGTACATAATATCGGGCATGCCGCTCGTATTATCGCTTATGGTGATGCTGATGTGATGTTAGCGGGCGGCGCTGAAAAAGCAACAACACCATTAGGTGTTGGTGGTTTTGGTGCAGTACGTGCATTATCAACACGTAATGATGATCCTCAAGCGGCAAGTCGCCCATGGGATAAAGATCGTGATGGTTTCGTGTTAGGTGATGGTGCAGGTGTGTTAGTCCTCGAAGAGTATGAACACGCTAAAGCACGTGGCGCTAAAATTTATGCAGAAGTTGTTGGTTTTGGTATGAGTAGTGATGCTTACCATATGACCTCTCCTGCAGAAAATGGCGCCGGTGGTGCACTTGCAATGGAAAACGCATTGAAAGATGCGGGTATTACCGCTGCTGATGTCGGTTATATCAATGCGCATGGTACTTCTACTAATGCGGGTGATATTGCAGAAGCGCAAGCTGTTGAAACGGTATTTGGCAAAGGGACGGATGTATTAGTTAGCTCAACAAAATCGATGACGGGTCACTTATTAGGTGCTGCCGGGGCGATTGAGTCTATCTTTACTATTTTGTCTTTACGTGACCAAATTGTACCGCCAACAATCAATCTTGATAATCAAGATGAACATTGTCACCTTGATTTCGTACCACATAAAGCGCGTAAAGTTGAGAACATGGATTATGCACTATGTAACTCATTTGGCTTTGGCGGTACCAACGGTTCGATTCTCTTTAAGCGGGTTTAGGTTTTATCTGTAATGATAGCTAAAAACTAGCATATTCTTTCTTTTCTGAATATAAAATAGATTCGATCTAAAAATCCAGTGTCAGGAAACTGACACTGGATTTTTTTGTATACATACAGAGATGTGCAAAGCTAACCTAGCATAAGAAAGCTTAATAAAAAGCATATAGCGTTTACATATATAAGTTAAGAACCGTTCATTCTAATAATTATTTGCGGAAATGTGATCAAAGTAGAGAATTAATAAATTATATTTATAATAAAAAACAAAAAATAGTAACGCAGTTAACTAAATAAAATCAATCATTTATATATTAATAATAATAAAAACCATTAACAACTCCAATATATATCCTTTTATATCAATAAGATAATGTTTTTTGAATAACCATGTAAAAAGTGTATGATTTAAATACATAAGCTTTACTTATTTTCTCTTTCAAGGAAAAAACATGATTAATTATGATGTTTCTGCATATTCTGAAATGTTTGGAGAGATCCCTGATTTTGAATCTCTAAATATTGCGGGGCAGTGTATTGGGCAATGTACGGGCTGTATGTGTAGCTGTCGTTGTTCTTGTTCTGGCGGTATTTTTTCTGACGTTGAATGGGAGATTTTTTAAGATGGTCGCCACAGAAAATCAATTTAATGAGTTGTTTGGTGCAATATTGGACGATGTCACAATGATGGCACGATGTGCATGTGTTGCATGTAATTCATGTACCTGTGCCTGCAGTTGCAGAGGGGGATTAGACGATAACGAGATAGGATGGGCTGAATAAATTGATTTCTATTTCTCGTTTTACCAAATGTTTTGAATTAGATGATGCAGTTGCTTTATATCATTCCTTAAGAATGAAGCCTGTTTACCTCACAAAAAGCCAGTATCAGGAATTACTGGCTTTTCTAAATGATAAACATCCGATTTCACTTAATGAATTCCCCGCTAATTTATCCGCAGTGGTACAGCAACTAGCTAAATATAAAATAATAACGCAAAACGAATTTGAAGATAATGATGTTTTGACGTTTGTTCGCTCACGTATACCTACACCATCGGTGAATGTTTGTTATTTTATCTTAAGTGAACAATGCAATTTAGCATGTAAATATTGTTTTTTAGGAAATAATAATCCAGAAAGAAGAGAAAAATTCTCATCGAGTAGGATGACAAAAGAAACAGCGGAACAAACCTTAAATTTCTTTGTTCGACAAATAAAGTTATCAGGTAAAGATATTACTGATAATAAACCGACCATCATATTTTACGGTGGTGAGCCATTATTAAATTTCTCGGTATTAGAATATGTAGCGCTGAGAGTAAAAGAGCTGTCGTTACAAGAGCCTATTCTTCGACACGTTGATTTGTCTGTGATTACTAATGGTCTTTTATTAAATGAATACAGACTTAAACGCCTTAAAGAGCTAGGTGTTTCTATCGCTATCTCTATTGATGGCTGTTCAGAAGAAGCGAATGCTCAGCGAATAGATATTGCTGGTAGACCAACTTACCGCAAAGTTGTTGATATATTGGATCTAGCAAAAAAATTAGATGTAGCAATTTCTCTGTCGGTAACATTAACAGAAGAGACGATAAGAGATAAAGAAAAAATCTTAAAACTAATATCAGATTATAATATCAAAGGGTTTGGTTTTAATATTTTAATGTCAGATGAGTCATTTATTGTCAGCGATAAATATAATAATGAAGCATCAGACTTTATTATTGATATTTTTCATGATCTACGAGGTTTAGGTGTTTATGAAGATCGCATGATGAGAAAGCTGAAGTCGTTTTCAAAATCACAAGTCTATTTCTCTGATTGTGCGGCAACAGCAGGCTCTCAGATCGTAGTAACCCCCGATGGGCAAGTAGGAATTTGTCATGGTTGTATTGCAGAAAGACAGTATTTTAATGCGTCGATAAAAGATGACTCTTTTAATGCCAATAAAGATCCTCTTTTTATCGAGTGGTCACAATTAACACCAGTAAATAGAGAAGAATGTTTATCTTGTGAAGCATTAGGTATATGTGGTGGAGGATGCCCAATAAATGCTTCTCATTGCAAAAAAGGGAATACAATTCACTCATTAGATGAACGATTTTGTACACATGCCAAGAAAACACTTAAATTTCTTATTGAGGATTTGTATAGAATAATTAAAAAGAGCGCATAATATAATGAATTTAGTATCTATCAATATAAAAGGTATTGAGACTAATAATTTAAAAAATATAGATGTAGTGATTAAAAAAAACACTATTAATCTTATTATTGGTCCTTCAGGAAGTGGAAAATCTTCACTTGCTTATGACACAATATCTCAAATTGGATTATATGAGTTTAACTCAATGTATGCGGATATGGTATTTGAACCATATTTTCGTGTTAAATCTTATTCAAATATGATAGTTACTGTACCGATTAAGCAGATAAACACCAATAATAATATAAGATCGACAATTGGAACATATTTTAATATAAATCATCACATTGCTTTAATATTTTCTACTTTATTAAAGTTACCTTACGATCTATTTATTTTGAATAGAGAAGAGAATGCATGTCCAAAATGCCATGGTATAGGTTATGAAAAAAAATTAGATGTATTTAAACTTATTGATAATAATGTCATTATTAAAGATATTCCCGTCAGGTGTTGGAATCGATATAAAGATTTTTATACACAAATACTTAAAGAATACTGTCTCGATAATGGGATTGATTATCAAAAGAAATTTTTTCAATTAACTAAAGATGAACAAAAAAAATTATTATATGGAGAAAGTAATAAAAAATATACTATACGCTTTAAAAAGACAAATTCATTCTCAAGTAGGACTACTCGCTATTTTGGTGTTATGACTGAAAGACCGATGTTCCCCACTTTTTCGATAAGTCAAAATTATTATTCAGAAGTATCTTGTTCTGAATGTAATGGACTGAAATATGCACATAAGTATCAGGATTTAAAAATCCAAGGTATGTCTATTGGGGAATTAATGTGCACTCCTTTTTCTGACATTATTGTTTGGCTTGAAAAATTAGCAGCACAATCAAAAAATTTAGGGATTGACTTTTCTTTTCAAAGATTAATCGACTTTTCCAAAGCAGCAATATCGCTAAACTTAGGCTATTTATTTTTTAATAGAATAATACCATCTTTATCAGGCGGGGAATTTCAACGTATAAAATTAGTACAGGTTTTTAATACACAATTAATGGATCTATTAATTGTACTTGATGAGCCTTTGTCAGGGTTATCTTCTATAGAAAAAGAGATTATGTATAAAAAAATAATTTCTTTATCTGAAAATAACACAGTGGTTCTAATTGATCACCATGATATTTTTTATAACCCAAAATATAATATTATAGCGTTAGGTAATGCTGGTGGTAAATATGGTGGGGAAATTATCGATTCTAAAAAATATATATTGTCTCAATCTATTGATTATGAACTAATCCCTCCCCAAAAAATAATAACCACAAGAATTAAACTAAATTTTGAAATATATACTTATTGTGGTGTTGATATACAACTTGCTGATAAAAATTTAAATTTGATAACCGGTTTTTCAGGAGTAGGAAAATCAACATTATTAAGAGAGTATCTTCCTTATTCGTTTGAGAATTATACATATATAAACCAAAAACCGTTAGTGGGTAATAGTAACTCTAATGTAGCGACTGCATTAGGAATTGCAAAAAACATATTTCATATTTTTGCGACGGAATTTAAAAAAGATAATAAATTCTTTTCTAATCATACAGGTGATGAAGGTGTTTGTACTAACTGCCAAGGTAGTGGATATATATCTTATGGCAATGACTTTCAGTTTGTCTCCAAAATTGTGTGTAAAGAATGTAGAGGAACTGGTTTTAATAAAAGATTACTTAAATATAAAATAAAAGGGAATAGTATTTTTGATATATGGAATATGACATTGGATGAGGCAATATCATTTTTTGATTTTAATAATAAAATGAATGTGATTCTCCAAGATGCAAAAAATATTTTATTGGGGCATTTGATATTAGGACAACCTGTAAACACTCTTTCTGGAGGGGAAAATGTACGTATAAAAATATTAAAAGCCTTAAAATCAAAAACAATGGTATACGGTATTGATGAACCTTTTAGAGGATTAAATAATTCAGAAATACATTCTTTAGCGATGTTTTTTTATCATCTGGTAAAGCTAGGTAAAATGGTTATTATTGCCGATCATGAAGATGCTAGTTTTAAATATTTTCAATACCATATTGAATTAAATAATATACAGGGGAGATTAGTTGGCCAACAGATCAGTTAATTAAGGTTCTATAGGTAAATCTCTCTTGTTTTACTTTGTTCTTTCACTCCAAGTTGTTTATCATGTACAAAAAATATCAATAACATAGATTATAAATAAGGTGTTTGATGTATTGGGTAAATGGACAACAGCAACAAAGCATCAATGTGAGTGATCGCGCGGTACAATTTGGCGATGGCTGTTTTACAACACTTGCCGTTGAACAAGGTAAACCTATTCTATTATCTGCTCACCTTAAGCGTTTACAACGCGGTTGTGATGCACTGTTTTTACCCTCACCAGACTGGCAATGGTTAGCCAGCCATCTTCTACAAATAGCGTCCACAATCACTGAAAAAAGTGTTATTAAGGTGATTATTAGCCGCGGAAGCGGTGGGCGAGGCTATTCATCGAAAGGCTTTGACACACCCACAGTGATCACATCCTGCTCAACTTACCCGTTTTATTATCATAACTTACAAAAGCAAGGGGTTTCTTTAGCCATTAGCCCAGTGAGATTGGGACAAAATAGTTTATTAGCCGGTATCAAACATCTTAATCGCTTAGAGCAAGTGCTGATTAAACACCATTTAGAAACAACCCCATTTGATGACATGTTAGTGTGTGACAATGAAGGATATTTAGTTGAAGCGAATGCCGCAAATCTTTTCTGGCGTAAAGGAAATCAATTATTTACTCCGGATATTAGCCTTTCGGGGGTGAATGGGATCATGCGCCAGCAGGTATTAGATTTTGCGCAACAATTGGAGTGGGATATTCACATTGTGCGAGAAAAACCGCAAACGCTCTATCAAGCAGATGAAATTTGGTTAACCAATGCACTGATGCCCATTATTCCCGTAAAACAGATCTATTTTTCAGATGATAAGCACTATCAATATCGCGATAGAGACGCTTACCATGTTGTTTTACAACACTGTTTGTCACTGACTTAACGTTTGATGAGTTATAAATGAAGATAAAAAAATTAGTTTGGATAGCCTTTTTTGCATTATTGATTAGCGCTGGCGCAGCCACATTATATATTATGCAAAGCCTTCGTGGGTTAGAGAACAATGTTGTGGTAAAGCAAGATGACATGCTGCTTACTGTTCCGGCAGGAACAGGGCGTATTGCGATGGAACAATTGCTTATTAAGAATAATCTTCTTAAACAAGGAGATTATTTTCAAATTTTATTAAAAGTAAAACCAGAACTCAGTCAATTTAAAGCAGGGACTTATCGTTTAACGAAAGGCATGACACTGCGAGATGTTTTGCTGCTAATAAAAAGTGGCAAAGAGGCGCAGTTTACGATTCGATTTATCGAGGGTAGCCGTTTAAGTGATTGGCAAGCTATTTTTGATAAAGCCCCTGAGTTAAAGATTGTCGCAAATGGTATGGAAAGCGATAAGTTACGCCAAGAGATAGGAATGAAGCCTGAAATTACCCATCTTGAGGGTTGGTTTGCTCCTGATACTTACCATTACACCGCAGGCACGACGGATATCGCCATTTTAAAACGTGCTTATCAGCAAATGGAAAAAACATTAGAAGAAGAGTGGCTAAAACGCGATAGTGATTTACCCTATAAATCTGCCTATGAAATGTTGATTATGGCATCGATTATTGAAAAAGAGACTGGCATTGATGCAGAAAGAACCAAAGTGGCCTCAGTGTTTGTTAATCGTTTAAAACGTAATATGCGCTTACAAACTGATCCCACTGTGATTTATGGGTTAGGAGATAAATATCGCGGTACGATTTATCGCAGTGATCTTAATGGCTATACGCCTTACAATACCTACCAAATTGATGGGCTACCGCCAACACCGATTGCTATGCCAAGTGTTGCTTCCATTAAAGCCGCAGCACATCCTGCGGATACGCGTTATCTCTATTTTGTCGCAGATGGCACTGGGGGACATAAGTTTTCTACAACGTTGGCGGAGCATAATAAAGCCGTCGCACAATACCGACGCTTACAACAAAGATAATTATGAAAAACAGCAAATTTATTGTTATTGAAGGATTAGAAGGGGCTGGCAAAACCAGTGCTATTCAAACGGTTGTTGATACATTAAAACAACAAGGGATCACCGATTTGGCCTTTACGCGCGAGCCGGGGGGAACTCCGCTTGCAGAAAAATTACGGGAATTGATTAAACAAGGTATTAAAGGCGAAAAAGTTACTGATAAAGCTGAATTGCTAATGTTATATGCTGCACGTGTGCAACTGGTTGAAAATGTGATAAAACCAGCTTTAGCCCAAGGTAAGTGGGTGATAGGGGATAGACACGATCTCTCTTCACAAGCATATCAAGGTGGTGGTCGAGGAATAGACAAAGCCCTGATGAAGTCACTACGTGATACGGTATTAGCCGATTTTAAACCTGATCTTACGCTTTATCTTGATTTAGATCCGGCTGTTGGTCTAGCCAGAGCACGAGCAAGAGGTGAATTGGACAGAATAGAAAAAGAGTCTATGGACTTTTTTTACCGCACTCGTGAACGTTATCTAGCATTAGCAAAAGAAGACGCCTCGATTATTACCATTGATGCATCACAAGATATTGATAAAGTACAAGCGGATATTCGCGATGTACTCAATCAGTGGCTGACTCAGGAAAATAGCGCATTATGAATTGGTATCCTTGGTTAAATCAGGCATATCGACAACTGGTAAGTATGTACCAAGAAGGGCGTGGTCATCATGCGATTTTGTTGCATGCATCTCAAGGAATGGGGGCTGATGCACTTTCTTATGGGTTAAGTCGTTGGTTAATGTGTCAGAATAAGCAGGGTTCAAAAAGCTGTAATGAGTGTCATAGTTGCCGTTTGATGTTGGCAGAAACACATCCAGATTGGCATATCTTGCAAAATGAAAAGGGAAAGTCATCAATAGGGATCGAAGCGGTTAGAAAAGTCACCGAAAAGCTTGAGCACCATGCACAACAAGGTGGCTCACGAGTGGTATGGATAAAAGAGGTTGAGGCATTAACAGAAGCGGCAGCCAATGCGTTATTAAAGACCTTAGAAGAGCCACCAGTTAATTGCTATTTTTTATTGAATTGTCAACAACCTGAAATATTGCTAGCAACACTACGTAGTCGCTGTTTCTATTACCATTTAGCACCGCCTGAGATGAATTATGCGATACACTGGCTACAACAACAGCTACCTAATATGGCTTATGCCGATGGTGTCACAGCATTAAACCTATCTCAAGGTGCGCCCGTTTTAGCGTTATCATTACTAAAACAAGAATGGCAAGAAAGGGAAGCCTTCTGCCAAGCGTTATATGTTAGCTTACAACAACGAAATTTATATGGGTTGTTAGCTCAGTTCAATCAAGATAATGCTGAACGTAAGATCTATTGGTTATTATCATTACTGTTGGATGCTTTAAAACGACAAACTCATGCTGAAGTGTATTGTGTCAACCAAGATAAGCAGCCATTAATTATGGCGTTATCACAGTTGCCTTCTGCAATGTTGTTAGCGGTGAGCGAAAGCTGGAAACAGTGTCGCCATCAATTAGTTACCATTCCAGCAATCAATAAAGAGCTATTGTTGGCAGAACAGTTACTTGATTGGGAAGCCCAGCTAGTTGCTCTAGGGAAATAATTTCCCTTTCCATTTAGCAGACAAGTAAAAGAAATAATATAAAGTTATATAACGATGAGAGTACATTATGTTTTTAGTTGATTCACACTGCCATCTTGACAGCTTAGATTATGAAAAACTGCACAAAAATATTGATGATGTTGTAGAAAAAGCACAACAGCGTGATGTCAAATATATGTTAGCTGTCGCAACAACATTACCCGGCTTTAAAAACATGCGCGAACTGATCGGCAAGCGTGATAATGTGGCTTTTTCTTGTGGTATTCACCCATTAAACCTTGATGAGGGACACGATGTCGCTGAGCTTGCGCGCCTTGCAGCTGAGGCCGATGTTGTTGCATTAGGCGAAACAGGTTTAGACTACTATTATCAACAAGAAAATGCGTCACTTCAGCGTGAAATTTTCCGTGAACATATTCGCATTGGGCGCCAAGTTAATAAACCTGTTATTGTACATACGCGTAGCGCTCGTGAAGATACGCTAACTATTTTAAAAGAAGAAAAGGTTCAAGACTGTGGTGGTGTATTGCACTGTTTTACGGAGGATAAAGAAACAGCAATGGCGCTACTTGATCTTGGTATGTACATCTCTTTTTCAGGCATTGTGACATTTAGAAATGCCGAGCAAATTAGAGAAGCTGCACGTATCGTACCACTTGATCGTATTCTGGTTGAAACGGATTCGCCATATTTAGCGCCAGTGCCTCATCGTGGTAAAGAGAACCAACCCGCTTATGTACGTGATGTTGCTGAGTATATGGCCGTATTAAAAGGGGTGAGCATAGAAGAGCTTGCTCAGCAAACCACCCGTAATTTTGCAACACTTTTTCAAATACCAAACCTCGCAGACTAAGTTGTTCAATAGAAATATTGGCGAGTGATGGCTAGGAATTAAAATAAATAATAAGGTGATAAAAATGGCAGAAGAGACAATTTTTAGTAAAATTATTCGTGGTGAAATTCCTGCAGATATCGTTTTTCAAGATGATACTGTCACTGCATTTCGTGATATTTCACCCCAAGCGCCTACTCATATTTTAATTATCCCCAATAAACTTATTCCAACGGTAAACGATGTTACTGCACAAGATGAACAAGTTTTAGGTCATCTATTTGTTGTGGCAGCTAAAATTGCTCAGCAAGAAGGTATTGCAGAAGAGGGATATCGTTTAGTAATGAATTGCAATAAACATGGTGGGCAAGAAGTTTTCCATATTCATATGCATCTTTTAGGTGGAAAACCATTAGGGCCATTATTAAGCAAATAATCTAATGTGATAATAGATCATCATGGCAACAAGGTAGCAGCATGATAAAACAAGCTAAAAGGGTTTATTCATTACTTATAGTATTGTTGATGACAACGTTATTGGCTGGATGTTTTGCGTCTCATTCAGACAATAAACTCTATTTTAATCGTCAACAATCTATTGTGATGGAGCCGTCGGTTTTAGCTGTAGGTATTGTGGCAGGCAAACCATTATTAACGCGTTATGAACAGGGGAGTCGCGCCACGGTGACGTTATCGAATACGCGATCTTATCCTGTCTCTATTCGTTATCGTTTTTATTGGTATAACGAGCAAGGACTGGAAATTTCTCCGGCAGGCCGCGTAAATGATGTGATGATTTTGGGCGATGGTGATACTGAGATCAGTGCTGATATACCCAATAAAACAGTGAGTTATGTCAGAGTCTATCTCTTTACTTAGGATAAGGTAGTCATATGAAAAAAATGCTATTTGTGGTGGTAGCGGTATTTTTACTGGCAGGTTGTCCATCGATGTTACCACAACAACCCCCAGCACCTGTAGAGCCTGTTACTCCCACAGAGCCAACAGAGCCACCTAAACCTATCGAGCCACCCATAGAGGTTGTACCAACACCGCCAAAAATAACCAGTATTAATTGGAACGCGGCCATTCAGCCATTAATTAGAGAGATGTCTGTCACGGATGATTTAGCAACTGGCAAATTATTAGTGGTTGATAATGTAAAAAATAATTCGGGCGGAAACATCCAAGCAGTTAATGCTACTAACACAATTATCGACTCAGTAAATAGTATTAGTGCATTACAAACAGTTCCTTATGCACAAATGATGTCAGCAAGAAAAGCATTAGGACTATCCGGTGAAGATAGCTTAGGATTGCGCAGTGCGGCAATTGGTTTAGCGCGTTATTTGCAAGCAGACTATATTTTGTTTTCTACTGTCGATGGTAAGAAAGATAATCGTGTGATCAGCATGCAATTAATGTCGGTTGCGAGCGGAGAAATACTCTGGAGCGGGCGCCATAAGGTTGAGTAAGTCTTATCAACAACAGTTATTGAGCCTATTGCGGGAATGGTTTCCCGCAATACCCTTATCACAGTGGCAAATAACCGCCTTAGCGGGATTAGGGGGTGGTACTTTTCGTTTGCAAAGTAATGGGATAGATTGGGTTGCTCGTTATTATGGCACTGAAAAAACGGCACTTTTTGTCAGGGCTAAAAAAGAGTCTTCGATTTTAAAACAGTTATTAAATACTCAGCTTGCACCAAATATTATTAAACGCCATGGTGCATGGTTTTTTTTCCAGTGGCTAGAGGGTGAGCATCTTACTCATCAGCAGTTATTTGGCTCCCATCTCAAATTATTAGCTCATCAAATTGCTAAGTTACATCAGCAAAAACCTTTTGGGCTTCCTCTTGATTTGTGGCATGAACTTTCAGTCTATTGGTATCATATTGACAGAAAACGATTATCACCAAAGTGGTTACGTTTACATCACGATTTTTTACGTCAACCTCGACGTACACTCATAAAATACGCGCCAGCTCACATGGATCTTCATCCTGAGAATATTCTTCTGAGCGATTCAGGTATAAAATTTATTGATTGGGAATATGCCGCTGATATTGATACGGCAGATTCATTAATGACATTTTTTGCCGCAAATCAGTTAAACAGCGCACAACAAACAGCATTTTTACATGAGTATTGTGCATATCATCACTATACTGAATTAAATAATGATCAGCAAAATAGGCAACACCCACAACAGCAGCCGTTTTATTCGGTTAACGTATTAAAGCAGCGTATTTTATTAAGAGAACCCTTTATCTTGTATATGATGCTGATGTGGTATGAGGTTCGTTGTCAACAAACCAAAGATAACGCGTTTTTGGCTATGTCTGAACCTTTACGTCGCTATTTTAGTCTGATGAATTGAAAAGATTTTATTATTGCAATAACAAAGAGAGGAATGTTATGGGTCCTGTAATGCTTGATGTTGAAGGATATGAGCTCGATAACGAGGAGCGTGAAATTTTAAAGCATCCCCTTGTTGGTGGTTTGATCCTCTTTACCCGCAACTTCCACGACGCTGAGCAGTTAAATGAATTAGTGCGCCAAATCCGTGATGCTTCCCATGAGCGTTTAGTGATTGCCGTTGACCAAGAAGGAGGGCGAGTACAGCGCTTTCGTGATGGTTTTACTCGCTTACCTGCCGCGCAATCTTATGCTGCGCTTAATGAGCGCTATCAAGCTAGTCGCTTAGCACAAGAGGCCGGTTGGTTAATGGCATCAGAAATGATCGCAATGGATATTGATATTAGCTTTGCTCCAGTCCTAGATCTTGGTCATGACTGTATTGCTATCGGTGAGCGCTCTTTCCATGAGTGTCCAGAAATTGCTATGGATATGGCGGAAAGCTTTATTAAAGGAATGCGCTCTGCAGGTATGAAATCAACAGGTAAGCATTTTCCTGGTCATGGTGCAGTCAGAGCCGATTCCCATAAAGAAACGCCACGTGATGAGCGCTCTTTAAACGATATTCGTCAACGTGATATGGCTATCTTTAAAGATTTTATCCAACGTCAATTATTAGATGCCATTATGCCAGCTCATGTTATTTATTCTCAGATTGATGAGCGTCCAGCAAGTGGCTCTCCTTATTGGTTGAAATCAATTTTACGTGAACAACTCGGTTTCCAAGGCGTTATTTTCTCTGATGATTTATCTATGGAAGGTGCCGCTATTATGGGAAGTTATGCGCAGAGAGCACAACGTTCATTAGATGCGGGTTGTGATATGCTTTTAGTGTGTAATAACCGTAAAGGGGCGGTAAGTGTGTTAGATAACCTGTCCTTTGTCAAAGCAGAACGCATTTCGGCGTTGTACCATCACCGAGGTCGTTACACATTAAGTGAACTGCAAGCATCTGATCGTTGGAAAAAAGCGAATCAAATGCTGACCCAATTACAGGAGCAATGGCAGGAGCGCGCATGATTATATATTTACATGGTTTTGATTCCACCAGTCCGGGAAATCATGAGAAGGTATTACAGCTACAGTTTATTGATCCTGATGTCCGTTTTCTCAGTTACAGTACGTTGCATCCACGTCACGATATGCAACACCTACTCAAAGAGACGGATAAACTGATTAAATCGACAAAACAGCCGGTGCTGATTTGTGGTGTTGGATTAGGTGGCTACTGGGCAGAGCGTATCGGTTTTTTATCTAATATTCGCCAAGTAATGATTAACCCCAATCTTTTTCCATATGAAAATATGACTGATAAGATTGATAGACCTGAAGAGTATTTAGATATTGCCACTAAGTGTATTCAAGATTTTCGCTCTAAAAATAGAGACAATGCATTAGTGATTTTATCCCGTCATGATGAGATTTTAGATAACCAGCGTTCTGCTGATGAGTTATCACCTTATTATTCGATTATTTGGGATGAAACGCAGACACATAAGTTCAAAAGCTTGTCAGAACATCTTTTTAAAATTAAAGCATTTAATAGCAAAATCCCCGCTTAAAATTGGCTTATGTAAGATGGACAGAGTGCATTTTGTCCATCTTTTTTGATTTATATTTTTCCTTTTCTTTATTATTTTAAGCCCCTCTCATATTCCGACTGAATTATTCACTTATATCCTCTATCTAATTGATAGTTATGGTAAAAAATAGCCATATGTTAATAAGATGTTCTATTGGCGAATGAAAAACAACCTAAATGACTCGATTCATCAAAAAACAGGTATGAAAATTCAAATTTTTTTGATATAAATCAACTTTGGTATGACCATATTGCCAATGAGCTTTGGCTATTATCGAAATCATTGACTGAAACGTTTTAACTGTCGTTATTTAAGTGGATTTAACCAAGATGACTTAAATAACAACAGTAAATATCTTTAGGAGTGACGTTATATGTCATTAACAAAAATTGTTATAGTCGGTGGTGGAGCTGGTGGATTAGAACTAGCGACTAAATTGGGTGATAAGTTAGGGCGCAAAAAAAAAGCAGAAATTACCCTTGTTGATAGAAATAATAGTCACTTATGGAAACCTCTGTTACATGAAGTTGCCACAGGCTCGTTAGATGATGGTGTTGATGCATTAAGTTATCTCGCTCATGGTTATAACCATCACTTTAATTTTCAATTAGGCACTTTAACAGGGCTTGATCGCCAACATAAAAATATCACTTTGGCTGCTATTTATGATGAAAATCAAGAGCTATTAGTTCCAGAGCGTCAACTCGATTATGATATTTTAGTCATGGCCTTAGGCAGTAAATCTAATGATTTTGGCACCCCAGGGATCAAAGAGCACTGCATCTTTTTAGATAGCCCACAGCAAGCACACCGTTTTCATAATGAAATGCTCAATTTATTTTTAAAATATTCAGCAGACTCCAACGCAGAAGCTGAAAATCGTAAAGTAAATATTGCGATTGTGGGTGGTGGTGCAACTGGAGTGGAATTATCTGCCGAATTACACAATGCTGTTCGCCAACTCAATAGTTATGGTTTAAAAAAATTAGCGCCATCAGCCCTTAATATCACGCTTGTTGAGGCGGGTGAGCGAATATTACCTGCATTACCCGTGCGTATTTCAAGTGCAGCACACCAAGAGCTGACTAAGTTGGGTGTGCGCGTGATGACGAAAACCATGGTAACAAGCGCCGATGAAAAAGGGTTAAATACCAAAGATGGCGAGCATATTGATGCTGATCTGATGGTTTGGGCTGCGGGGATCAAAGCCCCAGACTTTATGAAAGATATCGCTGGATTAGAAACCAATCGTATTAACCAATTAGTCGTTAAGCCGACACTACAAACAACATTAGATGATGCGATTTTTGCGATTGGTGATTGTGCATCCTGTCCGCGAAAAGAGGGAGGGTTTGTTCCGCCAAGGGCACAATCCGCTCATCAAATGGCAAGCCGTTGTTATAGCAATATTTTAGCCATGTTAAAGGGTAAAACGTTAAAAGAATATGTGTTTAAAGATCATGGCTCGTTAGTTTCGCTCTCTAAATTTAGTACGGTAGGGAGTTTGATGGGCAACTTAATGAAAGGCGATATGATGATAGAAGGGCGTATTGCACGTATCGTTTATATTTCTTTATACCGTATGCATCAAATTGCGTTACATGGTTATCTTAAAACAGGTTTGATGATGTTAGTTGGATCAATCAATCGTGTGATTAGACCAAAACTAAAACTTCATTAGTGAATAATGGTTTATTTTTCTAACTTTTGTTTCTTTTAGCAAACAAAAGTTTATTTTAACCCCCCCGCAGTATTTATATTGTCGGGGGTTTTATCTATCTAAAGAGTAGTAATAATTGTGAACAGTCAAAATAAGAATCTCTGAATTAGATGATTAATACAGTAGAAAATATTTATGTGGATATCGAATTAATTTTTTAATAATATTAAGCTTCAATTTCAAGTAACTTTATGAAAAATATAGTGTTATTTCTATAAATTTAATTATTTATATATAAAAATAATCTTCAATAGAATAGGGGTTCTCATAAATTAAGATTTTTCTTAAATAGAAATAGGCGCTTTTAAGAATTTATTTAGGTCATAAAATGTTATGGTATTTAAAGATACATATTAAAACTTATAAATAATATATGTGAATAAAAAACATGTATTTAATCTATTATTTTTATTATCTTTATGTACAAACCAGTCTGTTACGCATAGTGAAAAGCAAATCGACTATGTAAAGGTTAATGAAGAAGTTTCTTAAAAGAGATTACATTTGTTAACTTGATGTTATCATTACGCTATATTTATAAATATGTAAATGAAATCAGCTTTCATTGATGAGATAAGAAATATTTAAGTTCATTCTTAATATTTTTGAAAATAATTAGAAAATAGCGCGTATTTAATTAACTGATTAAAACAATAATTAGTGGTGTATTTACCATGTTATAAGTACATAGTTTACTTATGATGTTAATCAGCAAGGACGTAATAATATATTTTTTCATATAAGCTTATTCATTCAACATATTGAATTACAACGTGGTGATAAAAGAGTGAAATCCGCTTATAACAAAAAAATAGTAAAATAGGGATAAACGCATAAAAAGGGGAAAAAGTGAGTGTTGATAGCAAAAAGTTCACACTAATAGGACTAATCCTTGTATTAGCTATTCTTTTATTTGTCGCTTGGAAGTGGATATTTCCACGGCCACAATTTGCCCATGTGGTTTCAGCAACACCGATTAAATCAACCGTTTTTGTGACAGAAGAGTATTGCCATCGTATTGGACTGCCTACACAATTTACACCAGAAAAATTATCGCGTTTTCATCCCGCAGAGCAAGAGTGCCGTGTTTTCTATATGATAGAAGCGCTAAACAATAAAAGTATTGCTCACTTCCCTTATGCTCAATTTAGAGAATGTATTCCCATTTACCGCCAAGAAAGGCGAGTTATCGGTTATGATGTGCTTTACACAATTGATGGTACACCGGGTAAAGTGAGAACGACATTTAAACCGGGCGATATCATCGCGCTAGATAGCGATGGCCGACTTGTTTTGGAGCAAGAGCCATATTGTTCTATGAATGAAAATATTCCTTGCCGTAAAGAGTAACGGTTTTCTTTTTAGCATTAACGCTGATAACTGATAAGATAAAAAAGGCCTAATATTTATTATGTTAGGCCTTTTTGCATTTTGTTATCTAAACAGATAATGCGTTTATTTTGTGTTCACTAAAAGCGGTGAGCATATCGTCGATAAAAGTGAGTCGTTTTTCTCGATCGGTTAGGGTGATCATAAATTTCAATTTGGTAGGGCCATCTAAACGGAAGACGCTCGGTTGCTCTTGCAATAAACCGATTAAATAAGTCGGGTCGACATTATTTTTTTCACCAAACTCAATAAAGCCACCTTTGTCATGAGCTTCAATGCGAGATATACCTAAACTCATGGCGCTTAATCGAATCGCCGCATTACGTAATAAGTTGCGTCCTGCATCAGGTAAGGTGCCGAATCTATCAATAAGCTCTGCCCTTAGATCATTAAGTTCATTTAAGTCTTTGGCACTGGCAATACGTTTATAGAAAGAGAGTCTTACATTGACATCAGGAATATAATCATCGGGCAATAGCACCGGCATTCTTAATTCAATTTCGGTTTGCTGATTGGTCAGATCTTCTAATGATGGCTCTCGACCCTCTTTTAATGCTTCAACTGCACTTTCCAATAACTCCATATATAAAGAGAAGCCAACGGTATTCATTTGACCGCTTTGCTCTTCACCTAATAACTCTCCCGCACCACGAATTTCTAGATCATGTGTGGCTAAAGCAAAACCTGCGCCGAGATCTTCTAGGGAGGCAATCGCTTCTAAGCGTTTATGGGCATCTTTAGTCATTGCTTTGGGATGAGGGGTTAATAGATAAGCATAGGCTTGATGGTGAGAGCGACCAACGCGTCCACGTAATTGGTGTAGCTGCGCTAAACCAAAGTGATCAGCACGTTCAATAATAATGGTATTGGCACTCGGAATATCAATACCCGTTTCTATAATGGTGGTGCAGAGCAATACATTAAATCGTTGATGGTGAAAATCGTTCATCACACGTTCAAGCTCACGTTCACGCATTTGCCCATGGCCAATACCAATACGAGCTTCAGGTACTAACTGTGCTAGCCTATCACGCGCTTTCTCTATATTTTCAACATCGTTATATAAATAGTACACTTGCCCGCCACGTAATGTTTCACGCAAGATAGCCTCTCTAACAACCAGATCATCATATTCGCGGACAAATGTTTTAACGGATAAACGGCGAGCGGGTGGGGTGGCAATAATTGACAGATCACGCATACCACTCATCGCCATATTTAGCGTACGAGGAATAGGGGTAGCCGTTAAGGTTAATATATCGACATTGGCACGCATTGCTTTAATACGCTCTTTATGACGTACACCGAAGCGATGCTCCTCATCAACAATTAATAACCCTAAGTCTTTCCATTGAATGCCCGGTTGTAATAATTTATGTGTACCAATAACGATATCAATGGTGCCTTCTGCTAATTTTTCGGTGATCTGCTGTTGCTCTTTGGCACTACGAAAACGTGAGATCATCTCAATATTGACCGGCCAATTAGCAAAGCGATCACGAAAGTTTTCAAAGTGTTGTTGAGCCAGTAGGGTAGTAGGCACCAAAATAGCCACTTGCTTATTGTTGCTTATTGCAAGAAATGCCGCACGCATAGCAACTTCTGTCTTACCAAAACCAACATCACCACATACTAACCTATCCATGGCAATGGCTTGGCACATATCACTTAATACGGCATTAATTGCTATCTCTTGATCGGGTGTGGTTTCAAAAGGGAAGCTTTGGCGGAAAGTGTGATATTGTTCTTTATCTAATTTAAAGGCAAAACCAGATTTAACGGCTCGTTGAGCGTAGACATCTAATAATTCCGCCGCCACATCACGCACTTTTTCAGCTGCTTTTTGGCGCGCACGAGTCCAAGCATCACCCCCTAATTTATGAAGAGGTGCATTTTCATCCGCCCCACCAGAGTAGCGACTGATCAAATGCAGTGACGAAACAGGGACATAAAGTTTGTCATCTCCCGCATACGAGAGGATCAAGTACTCTGCTTT
>RWZG01000018.1_pt1 | contig 41273 bp, 64 predicted proteins | sample 2187661 | NCBI WGS metagenome assembly RWZG01 (sample SAMN10531869, study PRJNA481165) | viral metagenome | isolation source: viral particles purified by filtration and ultracentrifugation from about... | host: Nasonia vitripennis 12.1 | place: USA:Tennessee | collected 2011-04-01 | reverse complement strand
GGGCAATTTGGTAATCAGGTGCAATGCGAGTAGCTAAGTTGTAGATAACTGCGTTAATGGCTTGTTTGTTTAACCCGTGTTCATCACCTTGATCGATAGGAGTGTCTTCATCAGCGAACTTATAGCCAGTATGAATTCCTGCACCATCTTCAAACCATTCGTACATCATTGACTCTAAATCAACCACGCCATCTTCTAATGACTGAGGCTCTATATCGGTTAATGTAGCATCGGAAGCAACACCTAATTTACGTAACGCCGCTACAACTAACTCACCCTTCGTTGTGATCTGCATCTTTCACCGCCTTTTTCTTGGTAGCGGGTTTATCTTCAGTCTTCTTCTTGGTGTCGTTTGGATTTTTACACCAGCCATCTTTCAAATAACTTTCAAGTTCATCATCGTTGACAGTAATAATTTGAAGTTTCATACCCCAAATTTTCACATCACCATTAGCTTTATAAAGCATCGTTTTCATTGTCATCTCCAATAAAAAAAAGGGAGCCGAAGCTCCCGAATAACAACGAGGGTTTATTTTTGACCTGTCAGCCCAACACCAACTGCTTCAGGTCGTTTGGTACATGCAGAATACCAAACGGCAATACGGCATTTGCCTTCCAGTGTTGAGATATCACCCTGATATGCAACAACGCCATTTAAACCAACAGAAGGAATGTTAAACGCCTCTGTCTTCATGCCACTAAACAGCGCATGGTTAAGAGGGATAGGTTGGGATAGCAGAGTAATTGAATCATCAGCCCAGAAGATGTTTGTCTTAGACGTTTTCACGTTAAGAACATTAATTGCAGCGCCATTTGCAAGAGATGTATTCACGTTGGCATATGCGCGTTGCTCTGGTTTTAAATCTGTATCATCAAGTGCAATCGGCTTAGGCATAATAGTAATGTTGTTACCTTCAACACCAACAACAGCAAATGTTGCATCCTGAGTAAGTAAGTCTTTCGCCATTTGCGAGATGAACTTAACACCAGCAAAGCTGATCTTATCACCGCGTTTAAATGCTGAACCGTCACTAACTTTAACTACTGCTGTGCGGTTATCAACGTTTTCACGATTTCCGTCAACATCTTCTTTCCATGCTTCAGGCTTGAACTTCTGCGCACCATCAACTGTAACACCAGTTGCTGTTCCAGCGGTTAGAGTTGGAAGCTTAGGTGAGCGAAGAACATCTTCAAAACCTGCAACTTGCTTTTGAATGGTTCCTGATTTATACGCTTCCTCTTGAATTCGTCCATATAAATCTTTACCCACCAAGTTATAACCAGCTTTGAGATAATCATCAGGGTTAAAGAAGTAACTCAACCCTTCATTGCGGTTTAACTCACGAGAGAAGATAAGAGATTCAGCCTGAGATACAAAACCCCAAGAATCTGCTCCATTAGATAAATCACCTGCATCAGCAATAACCAGTGAGGCAGTTTCTGCCGCCTGTTTAGCAATGGATGTTTCGACGTTATTTGCCAGCTTAAGTCCTGATGCACGAATACGACGACGTATAGACGTTTCGTCACGAACATCATCAGCACGTAAACCGAAGAAGTCATTATCTGGCACGCCCATGTTACATTTAACAGACAATTCCAAAATACCAGTTTCTTTATCTGTTAAATCCCAGCCTTTCTGCGTTGGCGCTTCTTGCTCTACTGGCATCCAGATAGTGTTTTGTGAACGTTGCATATCACCGGCTGGAGGTGTGTATTTACCTACACGCTGAGCCATTGGACAGTTATTTTCGATAGTGTTTACTACTTCATCCACCATATAGGTGATGATTTGACCTTCATTTAAAGCCATTATTTTATTCCTTGTAATTTAGCCTTGATTGCGCGGTACTTTTGAACATCACCTTTACTTGCTGCATCATCCATTTGCTTTTGTAATGCCGCGACATTTGCCGCCGTAACATCACCGCTAATAGGCTCGTCAGCGGGTGGTGCAGATGAGCGTTGTGTACCGCGAGGCTTGAGAGTTAAACGATCAGCTAATCGAGTGAGTTCGATAGTGACTTGAACTGGATTTTTGCTAAATAGATCTTGTGCTTTTTCAGGGTTTGCACCTAGGTAGTAAATGATAGCGGCTGATTTTTCGGGAAAGTTCTGCGCGATACCCTCATAAACACCTTGAGGTAATACTTGCAACGCTGAATCTTCCTTTTCCTGATAGTCAGGAAGGTTTAATTTCTCAGCCGCATCATAATGAGCCTTGATTGCATTAGCGATTTGTTGACCTTGCTGTGTGTATTCCTGAGTTTTACGACCCTGATCCGCTACAGCTTTACTTCTTGCGTCCAAAGCCTTGTTTTGCCATTTCAGCAACTCAGCCTGAAAAGCAGCGTTAGCCTTATGTGTGTCATAGTCATATTTACCGAGTGCCTCATCAGATAAAAAATCATCCAGCTTAGGCATTTCTGGTAGCTCAGGATTTACCCGCAAGTTTTCAGGAAGTTCGCCATTTTCAATTGCTGCTATCTGTTGCTCAATTTCTCGCTGACGTTTACGAGCGATGCGTTTCGCTGCTTGGATAGCGTTATTGCTTGGTTTTCCTTCCTGTGGTTTCTCATCGTCTTTCAGGACAATCTCGAAGCCTTCTTCTTGTCCTGCGTTACCGTTGGCATTATCGATAACTAAGCCATCTGCGGATGCCGCCGCCTGATCGTCGGACAGGTTTAATTCTTCAGAGTTATTCTGAATTTCGGTGGTTGTACTCATGATATTTAACTCTCTTACATGGATTGAGGATTATTCTCGACGCTATTGTCGGTAGGAATGTTTTGTTGTTGCTGTTGTGCAACCTCGTTCAGAAGTTTAATTGCTTGCATCACTGCGCCTTGCTTCAAGTCCTCAGCCTTAGCTAAGGTCAATGTAGTGTTGGCCTGTGATTCAAGCGCATTATTCTGAGCGGTAAATGCTTTGATTTGTGTTTCAGCCATGCGATTCTGTGTGTTAACCAGTTCGGCTTCTGCTTTCTTCTGCTCGGCTTGTGCTGCTACCATCATTGGATCTTGATTGCTTTGTGCTGCTTGCTGAGCTTCCATCAACCATTGTTGTTCCTCCTCGGTTTCTGGTTTCTTCAAGCCATTAACAATCAATTCCTTGTTGGCGTAATCTCTGATGTATTCGACCCCTTTACCTTCCATCATATTTGCATATGTCAGCATCATGACATTCCACATTGGATGCTCTACTGGAACCTTGGTGATAAGATCGCCTATCTCAGCCCTAGCAGCATCTTTTTGTGATTGGAAAGATGGCCCTACATCAGTAAATGTTTCGTACTTGCCTCGGATATCATTGCGAACAATCATTTCACCTTTGCGGAAGTCTAACTCTTCCTGCATTAGCTCAACCTGATTCTCACCCCCATCTTCAGCAGTTGTTGTTACTGTTCGATTGGTGTCGTATATCTCAGCTGCGATTGATGCGTAAATTTCACCATCACGGCGCATTGCAATAGCTAAGTTATCCTGAAACACATACGTTTCTAGGTCGATGCGACTATTTAGTTGATTAACGGTATCGAACGCCACTTGACCATTAGCTGCCTCAGTATCGACACCGACACGAGCGGTTGATTTAGCTGCTTCCGTTGCAACTTCTAGTAGTAATGCGTCAGCTTGTGAAACCTCAGCATTCTCCATATACGCAACAGGAGAGGGAGGAAGATCAGCATTGTTCTCATCAGTACGGTTAATTAGATAGTAAGGGTAGTCATCCTCACCGCTATACATGTGCTCATACCCTGCTATTTGCTCAGGGTGAAAGAAAGGCTTCTTCTTAGGTGATTTAGCTGCGGTGTCAGCAGACTTGGATAATATAAAGTTACGCAGCCTTTGAGCATCTTTAGATAACCTGACAACCCCCTCATACAGTTCGTTATCATCAAAGAATGACCACTCACCATACACGGGAACAATTGGAATATGCTCGCCAGCTATCGGCATTCTATCTTTCAAAATACCAGTGCTAGTGATGATTGACTTATAGACTCTGCGCTTCTTAACTTTACGCTCACCTACTTTTTCATAACCAGCATCAGCCAATTCATCAATCTTTTCTTTAGCTTCTTTTGCTGAATACGTTTGAAGATCGTTAGTTAGCGGGTCACGATAGACAAATACTAACTCCCTCTTTTCCTCAACTTCGTAATACTCAGCAACATGAATTGTCTTTCCATTCGACCAAGTGAAAAGTAAGTCATTGTTCGGTGATTGGAATGATGGTTGAATGCTAGGATCTAACCCGTACTGTTCTGCGAATTCTTCCCATCCATTAATATTCATTGCGTGAATGATGGTGCAATTCTTAGCGTCAGACTTATCCATTGCCTTAGCATTGCAATCCCATATCACGTGAGTGCAAGACTCATGCATTGGAACACGTCGGATAATCTGATTATTACTGGTTGGGTTATCGTCCTCATACTCAGTAACGAGTCGCCAAGCACCGTAACCACACTCGATTTGCTCTCTCACTGCCACGTTAACGGCAATCTTTGAGCTATTGTTTCGCATGTCAGTTCGATACATACCCATAAGAATATCGGCGGCATCGGCTGGCGCGTTATCCTTCGGTCGATACTGAACCTCAATAGGATTCTTGCGCATCTCAGCGACGAGCTTACGCACCATAGGGCGCACGACATCGAATTGTCCGCGATACTGCAATGTGACATAATTTTCCAGCCAGTCATCCCACTGACTAACGCGACTAAAGAATAAATCGTTTCTCGCCTCCGTTCTGGCATTTTCAGATGCAGAGTAATCGAGGTCGAATTTGCGAAGTATTTTCTCAAGCCGCTCGTTTCTATCGACCATTATTATCTCCTAATCGGCCTAATCGGTGCGGGAATTACTCGTTGCTTAACTTTTCCTACTTCACCAAATCGTTTAGCGAATCGTCGCATCATGTAGGCGTATCGAGTAGCATCAAGTAAGTCGTCACGAGTTTTAACAATCTTTCCTTTTTCGTCGCGATGATAGAAGTTGTATTCTTCAAACCAATCACGCAAACCACGGAAAACTTTAAATCTGCCCGTTCTCATTAGGTCATATATTTCAAATAGACCGGCCTCAACAGAACGGGATTTATCAGGCCACTGAGCAGGATCATTAAGCATCTTAAATCCTGCATCTTCGTAATATTCTTTTTGCTGTAACCCCGAACCTTTTTCAGTTTGCAATCCATCTTGTGGCCATGCGGTAGGAATATCTTTAGCCCACTTATTTACAGCTCCCCACGCTTCAGCTGGTGAAGTCTTACTAGCCTTCCATGCCCTAGTGACGTAATAAGCGTCATTATCTAAATCGATAGCTAACTGTATGTGTGCTTGAGGGTGATCCCACCCGAAGTCCATACCGTCAATGACGGCCCAGTGATCAGGAACAGGAAATGGATCACACGTTATAAACTCTTCACCAAAGTCATAAATACGACCATGGCCGAGCATCGGAATACCTTTTGTGCGCATGTCACGCTGATGGGGCGGGAACGAAGCAAGCAAATCCTCTTTTACCTTCTCGCTCAAGTGTGGCGCATCATCCCATCCAACATTCATGCACGTTTGAGCTGAGGATGGAGAATCCATAAAGCTGATAACTAAATCTGTTCTACCATTCTCTGGTGTAAATGTTAGGATGCCACGACCTCCGCGACCTTTATCGCCTGTAGCGGTACGGGTTAACACTTGCGGATAGATAGTAGGGTCTTTTGGCTCTTCATCAATATGAAACCAATCAACGCTGTCACCCATCAATGCATGTTGGCCTTGTGAGTATGACCAGAATTGAATCTTTGCTAAGTCGCCTGATTTATGCCTGATATATGCAGAACGAACAGCGTTAGGCGTACCAGCCATTGGTTCAGTATCGACAATTAACTCACTCGGTATTAATCCACCTTGCCAACCGTTATCTGTTTTCCTGCCAATGATAGGCGCTTGTAATAAGTCCCTACACTTTTCACCAGAGTAGCCAAGACACCAGATAAGCGGTGCATGCTCGAACTTATACCCTTCCCAATCGTCAGGGTAATCACCCATTGCATGAATAGCGTCGATATAGGTAGCAGTGTCAGTCTTTCCGACTCGGTTAGCCGCAATCAATGCAACCTGTGAATATTCGATACTTAGTGCAATGAATTTCTTTTGCCAAGGGTAGCGAGTTTCGTAATAAGTTTTGTAACGGTAGACATTTGCGCGGCGGGATTTTTCCTCAAGGAGCCTAAGAAGCTCAATTTTCTGCTCCCTGTCCATTGCTTAGCTCCTTAATGCGCTTATCTAATTCTTCATCAGTCAAATCAGTGATAGTAATTTTCTGTTCATGTTGAATGCGATCACCATAACGTTTAGGTGCCAGCTTAGATGCGTACCATTTACGAGCGTCAACCTGCAAACGAGCCTTAGCAACTGCTGCACCATCTTCAATAACCGCATCAGATAAGTTGATGATATCTTCGGCTAATAATTCCGCCTGAACCTCGCGCGCGTGCGCGTATTGTTCCCGAAACTCTTCATGCCTTTGCAACCATTCCATAACTGTACTTATCGCAGGTAGGCTAGGCCTTTTGCATATCTTGCGTAGGCTTTCACCTTCCATTAATAGCTTGCAAATATCTTCTGCAACTTCTGGCATATAACTAGACGGGCGACCACCTTTATTTTTCTTTGTCACAGTGACCTCCTTTAATCAATTATCCAGCCCACTCGTAAATGAGCTGTGTAATTAACTACTTTGCGAATAGGTCTAGTGCTTCTTGAGCTTCTCGTGCCGCTTTTTGTGCTCGTGATACAAATTCACTTTCAGTCTGACACTGTTTATATGAGTCTTTGAATAACTCAAACTTAAGTGCGTCGTCTTTTACGAACTCGATAGCTGCTTGAGCCGCCGCAGTATCATTACCAACTAACCGTAATAGTTCTAAGCGCATTTGATTCTGTGCTGTAATTTCTGTCATTTGATGTTCCTGTGTGAAGTTAATCGCAACCATCATCACGTATCACTACGTTAATCAGGTCACTTACGGCTTACCCGTCAGCAAGAAGGATCACCTCCTGTCACCTTGTCGGGGTTATTCTTCAGATAACTTTTGCTTTAACAAATAACCTTCAAGCATCCAGATTTTGTTAACTGCATTTTCGCGTGCAATTTTGCGGCCAATTTCTGCATCGAAGTTTTCAGGACTTGCACAAGCTGACTCACCAGTAACAGTGAAACCATTCTTCAGGATTAGAACGCAAAACGTTAACACATCCAGTTGAGATGGCGGATTAATGACGCGATCTGACTCGCTTAATTTATTGAATTCACCACTTACCGATAACGCACCAGCAAACCCATCGGCAGCGGTAAAGTAATGTTCACTAGCAATTACGCCTTCAATGTGGTCTGGCGTGATACGCGCGGCAGTTTTACCTTTAGCTTGAATATCTTTCTCAATATCTTTATCTGTCATTTTATTTCTCGCTGTTTTATTTCTTAGGAATGCTTTTATCCAGCTCTTCACGGAATTTAACTGGATTATCTGAACCTTCTACTGCCATGATATTTCTCCATTAAAAAGCCCCACTATTGCGAGGCTCTCTGTTAACCTAATTTCGCACGGACAAGGCAATCTTTAGCTTCAAGCAACTTGCGAAGCCCTGCTGATTTTTCGGCACCATCTGGTAACTGTTCATCCATCTGCTTAGCTAAATCACCAATTGGCTTGCTAACCTCTTGTAGGTGAGCGGGTAAGTGCTGATATTCAAAATACTTCATGATTGGATTTGACATGTAAACCTCGTTAGTTATGTCGTTGTTGTTCAATTTCCCGTATTGCTTTCTTGTCTGCTATTTTTTGAACGGTCGTAGCTCGCCCACAAGCTTGGGGAAATAACCAAAGTTCATGAAACTAAGTGAGCGCATTGTCCCCACCCATGGGAATTTTTCACCCTCTCTTACGTCATCAAGGCAGCACACTGGATAAATTTCATCTTCACCTTCATCGAACACGACATCTTCGGTAGTGTAATGCGGTATAAAAAACATTAACCATTTCACTGTAAACACTCCGTTCTAATGTAATTCTGCAAATACAAAGTTTGCTGTTCGTTCTCGACTATCATTTCTCTGAGACGTAGATAATCTTGTTCAACTGCTTTGTTAAGTCGTGCGGTGGCTTCATCGCTTCCGCTTTCGGTGAAATTCTTGGTGGCTGCTGGACACTCAGCTTTGGCGTACACCCGCTTAGAACCAGAGTTAACAGCATCACGAAGAGTGTCAATTTCATTCTTTGCACTGGCTAACTCCTGTGTGTATTTAATATCGAGTTGATTTAGTCGAGTGATACGAGCTTGATAGTCTTTGTTGATTTCAACTTGTTGGGATAAATGATTGGTTGCTGTGTTGTAATCTTTGCTCAGTTTGTCGTAATCATCTATTACCCACCATAGCCAGAATGCAGATATTGCCAGTAGTCCGGCTAATACCTTAGTTAGCGTATTCATATTACTTAACGCCATTGTGCTCTAACGAGTAGTGATTGCCGTCATTGAATCGACCGCCCCACGTACCGCCGATAGATTCCCAATATTCACCAAGTAATTTATGGTCACTTGATGCTGTTAGATATTTACCGTCTTTAAATAGGTTGAAATCCACAGCTAGCCGCTGGGTATGCAAGCTATTTTTAATACCAACACCTGATTTGGCATTTAACTGTGCCTGCTCAGGCGTTCGGTATGCTTCTGAAAACGTCAGCTCATATCCGTTGTCGTAGGCAAAGATAATTAAGTCCGCAATCATGCGAGTGAACTTGCGTTGTTTCTCACCGAGTGTCATTTTTACTAACCCCTCTAAATATTTGCATCACATTCCCACGACTAAGGATTATTAGCGCGCATAGTGTGATATTGATTCCGACTTCAAATGGATCTGCATGGGCGTAGTCATTCGTTAATATGCGTAGTGGGATAGAACCAAGCATAACAATGAGAACCCATGCTATAAGTGACGGAAAGAATTTGTATTTAGCGCCGTTACGCTCATAGTTAACAAGACGAATAACAGCGAATAAGCATGAGAAAAAATTGACGTAAATCCAAAACATTGAGATGGTCATCTTCCACCTCCTCTGAATTTATCTATCAGGTTGTTAATAACGTTGTTGATACTGTCTGTGAGCGCACCTGGTTTAGATATTGTTACCAAAACACCAACCAAACCAGCCGATGAGAACATTGCACCAACAGAGCGATCAACCTCTCTATCTCCAACAATGCCACTCAGTAGTGACGACATGAAATCAGCGCCTAATATCCCGATCGCAAATGCAACCGTGAAATACGCCCATCGTTTTAACAGCCGGATATCATGAGCAGACAATACAAATATCACCGCTCCTGCGAACGCACCGATAACAACGCCTGCGTCCATACCTGAATAGAGACCTACAATAGAGACACCCGCTAACGAGGCGGTTGCTGTGCCTGTTAACGGCTCTTGCATATATGTAGTCCTGATTAGTTAATAGAACGCCGACTCACAACTCTTGTGTGAACGTGAGGTGTTGTGATTGATTCTGTGGTCGGCATATACGAAAAAAGACCGCCTAAGCGATCTTCAAAATGAGTTGTTCGGAATAACCGAATATGTGAACTATCCGGAAATTCCGGAGAGTTGGATTACCACAATGCAAATAAGCACTCTGGATAAATATCAAAAACTTATTCCCTCGAATTCGGGGAATTAAAATAGAAAGCCCCAAGTGTATCGCAAACCAGATTCCTCCACTCTGCGTAGGGACTATGAGGGGCACTGTTTCAGATAATAAAAAACCCCGCCGAAGCGAGGTCTTGAATTCTTTTAACGTTAACGAAATGGCAATAACCCATCGTTAGAACGATATTTACACAGAAAGGTGCAAAAGTCAATTCATTCGTTAGAAGTATTCGTTTTTAATTTGTTACCTTTTTTAGTATGTAATCTGCGCTGCTTTCTCCTTTTTCACACTCAACCGCTAAAGATTCATAAAATTTACTAACTGAACGCTTCCATTGATCAATCGTAATCCCTAAATGAGACACAGCTTGAAAAGCTTTTGATGCAGGTATTCGCTCGTATCCACGGCCAGAGCAACGTTTACAAGGCATGCTGACAGCCTCACCAGTTAACCTTAGTGTTTCCTTGTCTATTGCCATGCCACGCCCTTTACAGTCATTGCACGCACAAGAAACATAACCTTTACCGTTACACTTATCACAAGCGCATGACTCGGTGTCATCAATAATGCGAACTTCTTTACCAAAGACTTTTTTAACCTTAATCGCCCTTACCTTAAAACCTGATCCATTGCACTTTATGCACTCAGTAACACTCGATGCTGATCTGCAATAATCTGCATAAGCGAATTTTGCGAGTATTTGCATTACCTTTCGCTTAACATTCATATCGAGCTTGCGTAAGGCTGGAACCTTGTCGCAATGATTCAATGCATGCCGAGTTAAAAGTTGTATCGCTTTCACTTTGTCATTCTGGCTTATCTCCATCTTTCCCGAGAACGCAGAAAAGCCGAATGACTCTTTACTTTGACAATATCCAAAAGCGCCCATAACATCAGTGCCGGTTAATCTATCTGGCGATGTTGAGCTAGGCGCATCTGATATTGATGTGGTTTTAGCGAAGTGATATTTAACAGCGCTTTCTAGGTTCATCTCACCTCCGGTAATACTGTGTGATAATCATCATTCGCGGTTGTATATAGGACTCTGACACCATCCATCAGCCCGCATAATACTTCCATGCATTCAGCAATCTGAATTATGCAAAAGTTAACTCGACCACCAGATTGAGATTTTAAATATCTTGCTTCTTCAATAGCTGCGATTAAGTCAGTGAACATTAAGCCACCTCCGAATATTGATCCTTTCGCCTTTTCTCATACCAACGGGCCCTGCGAGTGAATATGGATTTCATTCGCTTGAGATATTCGATGTCGAATTTACGGACCGTGTTATCGTGCTCTAAACGAGTTACTCGCTCTTCGCCGATTTTATTGATGAGATTAATGCGATATGGAATGAGATTTCCTGACAGGTCCCTATTGCAGTGAACACAGCCAGCATGAATATTGAGTAAATTAAATCTTAAATGACTTGCCGAACCTCTAGACCTGTAATGGCTGGCATCTACGGAACCACCTCTTACCCCATAATTTAAGGGCCGACCGCAAGCGATGCATGGCTGACCATAGTCTCGCCAAAATATGTATTTATTTACTGCCGCTTGGGCCTCTTTGTTCCAGTCTGATTTTGTCTTTAACTTTTCCTTTCTGGCCCGCAATATTTTTCTTTCCTCAGATAAACGTTTCTTACGGCCCTTTTCTTCGGTCCGTTTAATTTCATTTGAGGCGAATTTTATTGCGCAGGATGTGGAACAAACTTTTTGGGTGGATAGGTAGGGAATGAATTCTTTGTTGCAGACTTTACAGGTTTTGAGCTTCGGCTTTTTAGCCTTAGCCATACATCACCCCAAAATAACTCCAAGAATTAACATGGCGATAAACCATATTGCGACAAATTTTCCGTAGCGTAATAAATTGGCATTAAACATTGGTTCAAACTCCTTTTGTGGTTTCTTGGGATATTTATGTTTGTGTTTATATTTACTACGATACCTCGGCATCTCCCTCTCCTTTGATTTTATCCATCACTTCCAAATGAGCGTATTCATCAGCACACTGAGCACACACATAAATTTCATCATCTGTTAGCGGTCTATTGCATGATTGGCAGTTCATTTTCCAGTCTCCACTTCTTCAACGAGTCGACTCATATACCAGCGAGCCTTTTTTAAATCTTCGACTGGATTAATTTTCTTTTCGTATCGCCAGACGTACTTTTGAATATTGCCTTTGAGATAACCTAAAAACGCCTCTCTGGTCATACTGGCTTTAATGGCATCGATGCACTCAATGTCACCTGATGCATAGTGTGGTGGGTTATTTACGTTGTCTGTCATTTTCTCACCTTCTGCTTCAGCTCATGGGCGAAAATATTCACTCGATTTTGCTCTCGATTATCAACAAGGTTTGATAATTTAATCATCGTTCTGAATGACGGCCTGAACTCATACGCCTCACCACTAGAAACATTGTTTTGATTGCCATATGCGTAGTATTTATTTTCTTTCCAAACCTCTACTTTTTCACCGCCATCATTAAATGTGATTACGCAATCACGCTCATCAGCAATACTGCATTCGTCGATCAGGTAATTTAGATAATCATCCCACTCTTTAAGGTATGGACGCTGATACATTCCAAATAACCAGTTAGCTCCGCACCGCATGGCATCTAAAATATTTTTAAGTTTCATCTCTCTTGCTGCTCCTTGAGTTATTCCCTGTGACCGTAGTAGTTGTATTCATAACGAGTTGTACGCAGTTTTACGCCACTTTGTATCGCCCAAGCTGTCGAGTATTCAATTAAGCTACTCATGCGCTTCTTCCCCATTTGAGACGTGCTCTCGCGTATGTTTAATAGCTCACCTTCAATTCCCCTAATTAACGGTGACTCCTTCGCTCCTGTAGTAACCATCCAGTGGCCAGACACAAAGACATTCTTCCACTGCCATGATTTCAGTGGCTCATTGTTGAGTGTCATTTGCTTTGATACATCACCACATAGCGCATGAAACATGTCGTTCTGCGGTAGTGTTCGGCTGGATTCTGAGATTTTTACTTCTAGGGGGAATTCTTCGTTAATGGGTAAATTATCTAGTGCGGCTTTAAGGTTTTTTAGTATCTGGGTATTCCTGAGTAGGAATGTTTGCTTCTGCATTATTCCTCCTGTACTTAATGTTATATCTCCATAGGGTCATGCCACATCGAGAGCAAAAGAAATATGATCCGTCATTACAGCAGTTTTCTTGCTTTTCGAATTTATGACCGGTAAAAAAACATCTGATTGTTGTGATTGCTGAAATGCTCATGGTTTATCACTCACTGTTAGCTCTCCTGTTAAACCTTTGCGCTGAATAATCACGGTCAATTTGCATTAATTCTTCTGGCGTCATGTCATCAGAATTATCGGGGTAAATATCGTTATTGTGGGTAAAAGAGAAATCAGCGCCACAATCAGCATTAGTACATTCGATATGATCACAAAGGTGGTTATCTTCTGGGTTAGGCTCGTTCTCGCCACACCATTTAACTTTACTGCCACAAAATGGGCATTTCTTGAGTTCGTTCATATCAACGCCTCTCTCAATCCTGTTTGAACATATTTAATATCGTGAGCTATGAGAATTTCCCACTCATGATAATCGTGTCCGTAATAATGACCGCCAGCCCACGCACACTCATCTTGGTCATTCAGTATGAAATCCCATTGCTCATCGTTGAGTGCTACAAGCCTACCAACGTTGGCATCAAACACTTGTTGCTTAATCATTCGTGCAAGTGGTGATTCCATCATTCACCCTCTGGCATTGGTGGGAGTTCGTGCCAATACTTGATGTTTTCTAATCCCACTCCAGATAAAAACTCACCATCATCCCATTTGCCGTCAAAGTCGCTGATGTGCATGATGTGAAGCATGGTTCCCAATTTAACAATTACTGGCTTGCTCACTTCTGGCATTTTATCTGAACACTTAACCCAATTAGTTCCCTGCATTAGATGCCTCCCTCTATTAACGTTGTTACTTTCATCACTAAAAACCCCTCTTAATTACTTGTTTCATCCAACCTTACCCTCATGCTGCAATTTCTTATTTTCAATAAATAAAAGGTCAGTTCTAGCACTGCGAAGTCTGGCTTTAGTGTTCTTTTCTTCCCTCAAAAGTCCATCAACTGATTTACGCAGCTCATCACGCTGTTCTAATAACTGACTTATCTGTCGAACTACTGACTCGCCATTGTTCGCCCTAGCCAGCAAGACATCGAAAGCATCAACAACACAGCCACAATCATTGCATTCGACCACTCTGTTTTCTTCATCAACAACCAGTGAATTATGCTTACATTGCGTTTGCTGCCTGTTCTTTCTTCCCTTAACCTCTATATCAATTGAGGGAGTGGCATCACTAGGCGCTTTAAATTGAATAACATTGTTATCTGCACTCATCTAAAAATCCTCTTGCGTGTTAAACGTTGGCACCTTGGAATCGGCGTTGTTGTGGTCTGCTACTTTGTTGACAAATGCTAGATGCTTGAGCCTGATCGGTGTCAAGAAAGTGACCATTTTTGAATAATTGATAAACCGTACCCAATTTCCCAAATCGGTTTTTTGTCACAATTATTTCTGCGTAAGCTGCTGCGGGGGAGTTCTCGTTATAGACTGCATCGCGGTAAAGCATGATGATGCTATCTGCATCTTGCTCTACGCTTCCTGAGTCTCTTAAATCCGCATTGGTAGGTCGTTTGTTAGGTCTCTTTTCAACATCACGAGATAACTGGCTTAGTGAAATAACAGGCGTTCTGATGTTTTTAGCCAACCCTTTCAGCGTTGCTGAAATATGAGCAATAGCCAAATCGTTACGCTCTGCGCGAGGTTTCTCAATCAACCCTAAGTAATCAACCATGATTAACGATAATTCAGGGTGACGTTTCTTGTGTCGTGTTGAAATTGCAGTGATTTGTTCAACCGTTAACTTACTGGCATCGACGACCCAGACATTCAAGCCAAGTAAATTACCGGCCCCCATAGATACCCTTCCCCAATCTTCATCACTCATACGAGATGGGTTTCTCAATGCGCTAACAGATAGGTTTGCTGAACCTGCAATCTGACGCTCTACGATTTGCTGGGAGTCCATTTCCATGGAGAAAATTAAAACGCCTTTTTTGGTGTCAGATCCGATAACATTTTGAGAGGCAACACCTTCTGTAATTTTCAGCGCGATTTCTGTTTTACCCATTCCTGGTCGAGCGGCGATAATGACCAAATCAACAGGGTTGATGCCTCCCATAATTTCATCTAATTCGCGGATCCCTGTTTTTAGTGTGTCCGACTCCTCGCCTTTGTTAACACGTTCTTGTAAAACTTCCGTGTAATCTTCGATTAACGATGACACATGGACTGGTGCGATATCACCTTTCGAAGAATGCATATCAGATGCCTGAGCAAGAAAACTTTCCATTGCCTCACTGGCTTGCTCAATAGTTCCGTTCTCAATCACACCACGCACAGAATCCATTAACTGGATCATAGCTCTACGGTTATGATTATCGGTCACCATCTTGGCATAGCCTTTTAGGTTGGCTGCGCTAGGGCAATCCTTGGCTGTTTGAATGATGTTTGCTAGGTGTTCACTTCCCATTCCTTCAGCAACCATCATCATATCGATGACACCGCGAGACTTAGCTTGTTTTTGAATAACTTGATAGGCTTCTCGATAGAACCTAACTGAAAATGATTCAGGCTCTAAAGTGGCTAAAACATCCGATGCATCAGGTGTTAACCCTGAAATTAACAAACCGCCAATAACACTTGCTTCAAATTCCGTATTGATCACTTAAAACCCCCTGTCAGCAAATTTACCTTCTCGAACACCTGTCAGCGTTGTTTCTCTTAGCAGATAATCAATATCAGCCGTCCAGCCTGTATCGTTGTCACCAAAATAAAATGGCTTAGCCATTCGGACAAAGGCTCTAACGTAGGCTCGCCAACCATCAACATTTGACGTTGCAAGGTTTTTGATTATCTTCCTGATCCGTGTTTTACGTTTCTCGTTAGCTTCCACAGCATGAGGCAGTCTGTCACCAACTTCCTCGTTGTAGGCATTGAGATATTCATCGTAGTTAATTGGAGTTGATTTTCTCTTGGTAGGTTTTGCCGATTCTCCCCCTTTCACCTCGTGAGGGGTAAGGGGTGTATTACTTTCTTTCTTTTCTTTTGTAATAGTTTCTTTTGTGTGTCCCTGTTTTGGTGACAGCGCTGTCACGCTTTTGGTGACACTTTTTGTCACTGTTTTGGTGACAATGACACCGTTTTGGTGACAATCAGGAATATCCCACTCAGTTAGGTTTTTATTAGGCCCTATCGCCATACCAACTTTCACTATAACTTTCATAGCGATAAGCTCATTTTTTGCCTTGTTAACTTTCTGCCTTGGTAGTCTAGTTAACTCTGCCAACTGACTGTCTGATATGCGGTCTGTTTTCTTATTAAACCCATAAGTTTTCCTGCAAATAGCATGAGCAACTTTTGCCTGATTCTTTGTTAGGTTTGCGCCAATTAATTCTTCGTAAAGTTCATTGGCTAGTTTTGTGTAACCATCCTCGACTCTAGCCACTCTTTCCTCCAAGTTGATAACCTGAGGCCTCAACTGAACGACATTGTTCTCTGCCAAGCTAGCCATTAAGCACCTTCCTTTTGAAAACACTCAAAATTTCATTGATTTGATCAACTGAAAAATCTTCCTTCAACAAATCATCAAGGAACTTATTTGGTATGAATGTAAATCCATCTTCTTCCGGTAATTCAGGCAATAGTTTCTTGGCTCTTAATTTGTACGATGCAACATTACTCATGCGATCCTCCTAGTAATTTCTCACGATGCTCATTTCTCAATTTTGCATCTTCGAATGCTTCCTTTAGACGTTTACTTCCTAACGGTGTCACTTCTCGTAACGTCTTATCTCGCATGATGTTTTTATGCACTTCGTGACGATTAAACCAATGATTAACTTTCTTCTTCATGGTATAATTCCCTTATTCCTAAGCTGTATCAGAAAAAGGAAAGCTCAAAATCAGCTTCCCTTTAATACTGGTTATTGATACAGTGTATTTGTTAAGTTAAATGGTTAAGTCCATTTATTAATGCGCCTCGGTTGCTCCAACAATCGGGGCGTTTTCTTTTGTTCTCATCTGTGACAGTTCACCTATTTGTTTCCATAAAAAGCGGTATTCTTCCTCTGATATTTTCCTCTCACCTTCCATCACAAAATCGACTATCCCTGATGCGACTAATGTCTCGCATATCTCAGGATATTTTTCAGTTCTGCGTAGAATGGTTGAGTCATGAACACCTAATGTTTTAGCGACCACCGACTGAGTTTTATTTCTCAATGCCTGTAATGCCGAAGCCATCAAGTGATTTGAAATGAATTTATTAAATTGTTTGCGTGTATTTGTGTATTCCATGGTTTAATTTCCTTATTAAATTACTTCTCGTTAGAGAACAGCAGTAATGATCCGTGGCTCATTCCATATGAGCGGATTGTTGATATGTTCCACAATGGCGGAACCTAAATTGTGAAAAGAGCGGGTGAAACTAAGCAGCAAGTAATTTTTTTTGGCTAATTGCCAGTAAGTCTTCAGCTTTTATTTTCCCTTTAGATAGGGCTTGGATTGTTTTTGCATAATTCGTTTTTCCAAAGAATTCTGTTTTTGGTAGAAAACCGTTATCAATCCATTTATAAACAGCTCGTTCACTTACTCCGCATGCCTTTGCTACTTCTGCAACGCCAATCTGTTTAATTGGCTCCCTTAAATCGTGCATAGAAGTCTCCTTAATGAACTTTCAGTACATATATTAATTGAACTGACAGTTCCTTTCAAGGTGTTTATTATTGAACGTATGGTACAAACTAATAATGTGCGTGAACTATTTGCCAAGAGGCTTGCGCAGGCTTCAAGAGATGCTGGTTTTGATGACCATGGCAAAGCGACAGAAATAGCTAATAAACTTGGCGTAACCACCAAGGCCGTTAGTAAGTGGTTTAATGCTGAATCACTACCAAGACAGGAGGTGATGAATAAGTTAGCTAAATTACTTTCAGTGGATATAGTCTGGTTGCAACATGGGCAAGAAAATGTAAATAATGCAAATGTTAGTAATCCAAGACCTTATAGACCAGCACCTAAATACCCTGTAATTAGCTTTGTTCAGGCTGGTAATTGGACGGAAGCTTGTGAGCCATACACGCTAAGTGAGATCGATGAGTGGTACGAGTCTGAAGTTTCTGTTCAAGGATCTGCTTTTTGGCTTAAGGTTGAGGGCGACTCAATGACGGCTCCAACAGGAGTTAGTATTCCTGAGGGATCATTAGTCCTAGTAGATACAGGAAGAGAGCCTATAAATGGAAGCTTGGTAATAGCTAAGCTTACTGACACGAATGAAGCAACATTCAAAAAGCTTGTCTTGGATGGAGCTAAATATCTTAAAGCGTTAAACCCAGCTTATCCCGCTATTGCTATAAATGGAAACTGTAAAATTATTGGCGTTGTAGTTCAAATGATGATGCGATTTGTCTAACTTTTAATCATTAAGAAGAGGATGCTTTGAGAATATTTTTTCTAATTATTATCATTGCTTTATCAGGTTGTGTAACAGGTGATAAAATATCATCAATACATTCTGGGATGAGTAAAGACAATGTTATATCAATAATGGGCAACCCTGATGGAGCCTCGTCAAGCAATGAGTATGAAATATTAATTTATGCTAACAGGCTGATGTCTGGTTGGTCTTATGATAAAGCCGACTATAAGTTTATATTTAAAAATAATTCTCTTATTGAATATGGACCAGAAAAAATAAGACAAGACAATGGCGCTTCGGCTATTAGAGCGATATCAGCACAACAAAGCCTGTTATTATGGCAACAACGGCAAAACATCTATAAAAAACCAGTAACAGCAACGAACTGTACAAAATTAGGTTCTACCGTTAACTGCACGTCATACTAACCTCATGCTTTTTATTTAATCCCTCTACCTGAGGGATTTTTTTCATCCCGCCTAAATAAATTAGTGATCAAGAGCTAATTTTAAATATTTACAAAAATAAATACCGTTTAAAAACAACAAAATATACTAAAAGTTCACTATGATAATAAAATATTGTACTTTTGGTTCTTGATTTATGTGAACTACTGGTTCAATATATAACTCATCGAAGGCAGGAAGCCATAGATAAACAGGATGTTCGCTCTTTTACAAATTAATTCCCGCCATTGTGGGAAAGTTTCAAAACTCCAAGTGAGTATTGGGATTGGTGAACGCTAAGGCTGATTGGCAGGTTTAAAAGCTAACAGTTTCCGCAAGCGAGCGATACCAGCTAAGTAGTGTCATATGCCTTCGGGTACTGGATCGTAATAACTGATATTGAGGGAGGCGAAAGCTGTTTACCTCGGCATGGCTTGCAAGTAGGAGATCAGCACCTACCACCAATCACCAATACTTACTAACCGAGGGTAAATTATGGCTCAAATTACTTACTTACCGCGCACTGGTAAGACAAATTCAAAGATGCGTCGTTATATCGCTAGAGGTGAATTAATGGCGCGTAAGGCTTTAGAAGAAGCTAATCGCGGTCGCACTACTGAGGAAATATGGGATTCGATCATTAAGCCAGTTGATGAAACAGATGTATTGTCAGAGTTAATTATTTGTTTAAAGGATACACCTAGTGAACATCGTAAGAAATTACGTCTACGCAAGCCTATTATGCCAAGCGGGGAAGTGACGGCGAGGGCTTGATATGACTAAAATTATCTATCTTGAGAAAGGAAGAAACTCAAAAGCAAGACGATACATTAAAAGAGGTAAGTATCTAGCAAGGAAAGCGCTAGAGTATATAAATGAATGTGAACGCAAGGGGTTATGCGGTCCACCTCCTCCGCTTGTTGGTCCGGTAGCTTACAGGACAACTTCTGAATTGAAGCTACATAAAAAGCTATCCCTGCCAAAACAAGAAAGGGAAGAAAAAATATACAATCCACCTAAAGACGACATTATGAATAGAGTTGTAAATCATGCTCATCAAAGAAATCCAAATAAAAAGTGGTGATTTACGCCAATCAATCTAAAGCCTCGCAGTCGCGGGGTTTTTTATTACCTAAATAAACACACCTGATAACTGTTGCTTACCTAATGTAGCAGTATATTCAGGAGTTAAAACAAAACAGCCGAGCAGTGAGTTCGGGGTGACGGCGAGGGGGTAGATATGGATAGAGATTATGTGGTGTTTGCTGGAGATTATGAGGACTATCAAGGTAAGTCAGTAGAAAATATAAAATATTGTGATTCTTTTCGTAATTTGGAAGAAGCAGAAAAATGCATACGTGATAAACAACTTAATAACTATCCGATTTGCAAGGTTGAAATTCACTACAGTTAACTAATTACAGTCCATTCTGTGGGCTGTGGTGAGTTGATTAATAGATAGGAGATAGAGATGGAAATTACGATTTTGTGCTCGTCAGCTGATTGTAGTTCTGTGGTTGGAGTAATGGAGGTAAAGGTCACCGATGTGGCTGATATTTCAATTCCAGAGCGGTATCAAACTGAAATACTCAGAACAGCTATTAGTGAAGAAAATATAATCAAGCACCTTAAAATCCAAGGTTATTTGGTTACCCGTTAATAACGGAGGGGGTATGAAAGATAAAACAGGTGGAGCGGCTTTTCCTGCAAGTGGGCATCCAGATATGCAGTTTGTAGCTCAGGAAGGTATGACATTGCGAGATTATTTTGCTTCTAAATGTATGTCATCAATCATCGGTTCGTTAAATGGCCCTATTGTATTTGAAGAATGCAAAGGCGATTTTGATGTGTACGCAAAACAAGCCTATGTCATGGCAGATGCAATGTTAAAGGCTAGGGGGTGATATGGGATTTAAAGGAACGCCTGCGCCATGGTTTTGTATGAATGGAACTGATATTTTTACGGGGTTAAATTCAATCAATGCAAACGGCATAAAATCAGACAAAACAGACGGATGGCAAATAGCTGATTGCTCTGTTGGAAAAACATGCGTAGATGGAGAATATATAGAGCTGAGTGTAAATGAACAAATTGCCAACGCCCATCTAATCTCATCAGCACCAGAGTTGTTAGAGGCGTTGATTGAAATTGTTGAAATGCAATCAAAAAACTACGGAAACGGCATGGTTACTCACATGCAGTTGGCTAATCTAGCTAAAAAAGCAAAAATTGTAATAGAAAAAGCCCTCGGTCAGCAGTAACCCACCACTTAATCATTCATATCGCTATTAATAGTGAGGAGTACACACATAAGGAATTAATTATGGGTGATGCAGGAGACGATTTTCGCGCATACAAGGAAATGGTAAAAGAGCGGAAATTAGAGCGACTTAAAAATAATACGGAGCAACTAAAGGATATAGATATTCCGTACACCAGAGATTCAAGTGGAACTATTCACTTTCAAACAAAGAAAGGAAAGGTTTTATTTTACCCAACAACAAATAAGTATCAGCACAAGCGAAGCGTTAAACGAGGCGGTCTATTTAAGGCTGTTGAGTTAGCAAAACGCCTCGGAATCTAACCCACCGCACCAACACCAGATAACCACCCTATCGCTCACCTAGCGAGGTAAAAATGAAATCAGAATATTACATCACTATGCGTGATTGCATGGCGGTGCGTATCACTACGCCTCAAGCACGTAAAAATAAACGTACAAGCCCATGGTTATTCAGTTTAGCCGTGGTCATTGTGACAACCGTTGGTGTAATACCGACATTTGTAAGTTGAGGTGATTATGCAAATTTCATACAGCCACTCGAACGGAACTCGGGTAGTAGATGGAAAAACAGTCATGGAGTTTGACGAAAGTAGCAAGCTTAGCATTGAGACAGGAGGTTTTGCTGAGTTGGCTAAATTAACGGAAATTGACCCCGTGGAAGCCCTGCAATGGATTATACAGTTCGACAAGGAAGAGATTGACAGGATTGTCAATGAAGCGAGAAAGGATGCCCCTATTTCTAAACTGGCTCTGCTAAGGAGGGTTGCGTGACTCAGGTTCTAGATATGTGCTGTGGTAGTCGCATGTTCTGGTTTGACAAGGAAGATAACCGAGCAATTTACAGCGACATCCGCGCAGAGAAACATATTTTATGTGATGGCAGGAAGTTAAATATCACACCAGACATTATCGCTGATTTTAAAAACCTCCCCTTCCCTGACGGCTCGTTTTATCAAGTTATATTCGACCCGCCTCATTTAATTAGAGTTGGGCACAACGCATGGATGTTTAAAAAGTACGGACGATTAAATAAAGAATCATGGAAAGACGATTTATCAAAAGGATTTAGTGAAGCATTTAGAGTGTTGAAGCCAAACGGAACATTGGCTTTCAAGTGGAATGAAACGCAAATACCTACAAAGCAAGTTTTAGCGCTAACCGACCAAAAGCCAACAATAGTCCAGCGTGTCGGCAAGAACGATAAAACGCATTGGGTACTGTTTATTAAGGAGGCGTGATGAACCCTTACCATGAACTTGACGCAAGGGAGGAGCGCAAACAAGAAGAAGCATCATGGATTGATGCAAAGGACGCTGAGTTAAGCAATGTCGCATTTAATGTGGTTGATGGATTACCAAAGGATATCACCAGTCAATGGAGTGACAGCGTTTTCGATATGACAATTGATGGTCTTTATAAGGAGTTAAAGAACTATCAGGAACGTAGGAGGATGTCGTGAAACCCGGTATCTATTACAACATTTCAAATGAGGACTATCACCATGGATTAGGGATAAGTAAATCTCAGCTGGATTTAATAAGTGAGGTTCCCGCTAATTTCGTCTGGCAAAGGGATGCGCCAGTTGATGAAGAAAAAATAAAGTCACTAGATTTCGGGACCGCTATCCACTGTCTTTTGTTAGAACCTGATGAATACAGTAAGCGATACAAGATAGGTCCTGATGTAAATAGACGGACCAACAAAGGGAAAGAAGAAGAAAAGGAATTTCTCGAAATGTGTGAAAAGGAAGGTATCACACCAATCACTCATGACGATAACAGGAAGTTACTACTCATGAGGGACAGTGTAATGGCATACCCTCCTGCTAAATGGTGTTTGGAAGCTAACGGAGTAGCTGAAAGTAGCATTTATTGGAATGACGAAGATACGGACATTCTTTGTCGTTGCCGGCCAGATAAACTCATTCAAGAGCACCATTGGATTGTTGATGTAAAAAGCTCTGCTGACATTCAACGATTTGACCGCTCCATGTACGAATATCGATATCACGTACAGGACTCTTTTTATTCTGATGGATATAAATCATTAACAGGTGAACCTCCTGTATTTGTCTTTCTCGTTGTTAGTACGACTATCGACTGCGGTAGATACCCCGTTAGAGTTTTCAATTTAGACCAACAAGCAAAAGATATTGGTCGAACAACCTACAAACAAAATTTAAGAACGTATGCAGAATGCCTAAAAACGGACGAGTGGGCAGGTATACGCACATTATCACTGCCCTACTGGGCTAAGGAATTAAGGAATGAGTAACCCACCATTAGCTCAAGCTGACTTGCAAAAAACTCAAGGTACAGAGGTAAAGACCAAAACAAAGGATCAGCAACTAATTCACTTCATTAATCAGCCTAGCATGAAGGCTCAATTAGCCGCAGCTTTGCCTCGCCACATGACACCAGATCGCATGATACGGATTGTGACAACGGAGATTCGCAAAACTCCTGCGCTTGCAAATTGTGACATGCATAGTTTTATCGGTGCTGTTGTGCAGTGTTCACAGCTAGGATTGGAGCCTGGTAATGCCTTAGGTCATGCTTACCTACTCCCATTCGGCAATGGTAAAGCAAAGTCGGGTCAATCGAATGTGCAACTAATCATTGGCTACCGTGGAATGATTGATCTGGCTCGTCGCTCAAATCAAATAATCAGCATTTCAGCCAGAACGGTAAGGCAAGACGATAGCTTTCACTTTGAGTATGGATTGAATGAAAACTTAACGCACGTACCGGGTGAAAATGAAGATTCGCCCATCACACACGTTTACGCTGTCGCAAGGTTGAAAGATGGCGGTGTCCAGTTTGAAGTTATGACGCATAACCAAATTGAGAAAGTCAGAGCATCAAGCAAGGCTGGTCAAAATGGGCCTTGGGTCTCTCACTGGGAAGAAATGGCGAAGAAAACCGTTATCCGTCGCTTATTTAAATATCTGCCAGTCTCTATCGAAATGCAGAAAGCGGTCATTTTAGACGAAAAAGCAGAGGCTAATGTAGACCAAGAGAATGCAACTATTTTTGAAGGAGAATATGAGGAGGTAGGTACTGATGGCAAGTAAAGGCGTGAATAAATGTATTCTCATCGGTCACTTGGGGCAAGACCCTGAAATCCGCTATATGCCATCAGGTGGCGCAGTAGCAAATCTCACACTAGCCACATCGGAATCGTGGCGTGATAAACAAACCGGTGAGATGAAAGAAAAAACCGAGTGGCATCGGGTGTGCATCTTCGGCAAATTAGCAGAAATTGCAGGTGAATATCTGAGAAAAGGCTCACAGGTATACATAGAAGGTTCTCTGCAAACCAGAAAATGGACAGACCAAAGCGGACAAGACAGATACACAACGGAAGTGGTGGTCAATGTCGGTGGAACAATGCAGATGCTAGGCGGTAACGGTGGTAATCAGGCAGGAAGCCATAAGCCACAAAACCAAGGATGGAGCCAACCTCAGCAACCGCAAGCACCAAAACAAGCATCGAGTAATCAAACACCGCAAAGTGAGCCACCTCAAGATTGGGATGATCCTATACCTTTTGCCCCTATCGGACTCCCCTACCCACGCCACGCTATTTATGTGATTTAACCAAAGGATATAACCATGAAAAAATTATTTGATACCACAGATTTTAATAACTGTGATGTATGTGGAGACGATATGTGCACCATCGCAACAGAAGGTGACGGAAAGAAGGTATTTAATGGCGATAGCGTTACTTGCTGTGGTTGTTCAAACACAGGGCAGATAACGGTTGAAGCAGAAGATTGCGCTTATATCGAATGGGATAACCCAACCGACGACTAACCAACGGACTCAGTGCAGGGATGCAAACAGGAGATAGATGTCTCCAGTAACCAAACAAAAGAGGATTCAATAATGGCGAATACCGCTAGATTAAGACTGGGCTTCTCGCCTTTAACTAAAAAAATCAGCTTAGCGAAAATGAAAGTCGTCGGCGATGGTCTCTTGGTCAGAGTTGGCAACGATGAAAGAGATGTGACAAATGAAGCCGCACAAATGGTCTGGCAATTAGTAATTGCTGAAGGCGGGGAAATAAAGTGGCATAGAGAAGATGGAAAGATTATGAAGCTAAAGGCTGAACTGATTGATGACGACAGCTCGCAGGGATGCAATGAAGAGGAATGAATATGGTATTTATTCAACTGATAATTATTTATTTTCTAATTAAAGTCATTAACAGTTTATTTAAAAAGGTGGAGTGATGGATAAATCAAGGCAGCAATTTGAAGAGTGGCGCAGTAAGAATAAATCATCAACGATAAATCTATTCGATGTATGGCAAGCATCACGCGAGAGTTTGGAAAAAGAACGTGACGAAGCCATTAAGCATTTAATTCTAGTTTTCCAGCAATACGCAAATAATGACCATTTATTTATGTCTGCTGGTGAAGATGCTTGCGAGTTTTTAGGTGACTTAGGCTATGGTATTGATATTGGTCGAACTCTTGAATTAACCGATAAAGGTAAGCAATTAATTAAAGAAGATTGGGAGTGAAAATAAAAGATGAATAAGAATGAACTTCAAGTATTAATCGATTATACCAAAGGCATGATTGCAGATAATAAGGAGCCAGAAAAGAAAGTTATTATTGCATTGTGTGATGAGCTGGAATCATTAATTAAAACTAATGAAGATAATAATAAGTTAATAGAGGCATTTTGCGCTGATGATGTTGATTGGAATAAATTAATAGATAAAAAGAACATGGAAAGCTCGCGATTAATTGAACTAATCATGAAGCTAGCCGATGAGCTTTGTAATAGTAAAAGAAAGCAAATGAAATTAGGCGTTATATATGCTCGTAATCATTTAATTAGTGCATACAGAGCTAACTTTATAGAGTGTGATGAGAAACAGTTTGCAGTGTTTATGAATACATTATCTTACATTGCAAAGGAATCTATCGATATTGAATTAATGATAGATAGTGTTTTGTCATGCAATGATGAGGCTGAAAGTTGGATTAAAGAAACTTTAATTAAACATTCTAAATAAACAACCATGCAAATAATCGGATATGTATTACTCATGCTAATACAGGGTTCTGCACATCTATAGGAAATCAAAATGATATATTTAAGTTTGTTCAACGGAATATCCGCTGGACGATTAGCGCTGTCTCGCGCTGGAATTGAATTTGATAAATATTACATCGCTGAAATAGATAAATTCGCTAATAAAGTATCTGAATTTCATTATCCAGATAATATCCAATTAGGCGATGTTAATAATTGGCGTGAGTGGGATATTGATTGGTCACAAGTTGGGTTGGTTACTGAGGGGTTTCCATGTCAAAGTTGGTCGTTAGCCGGCAAGCAATTAGGCGATAAGGATGAGCGCGGTAAATTATTCTGGACGACATTAGAGATAATGAGTCACGTATTAGAAAATAATCCTGATGCTAAATTCATGCTTGAAAATGTAAAAATGAAAAAGGAGTTTGAGGAATATATAACACTGCATACTGAACGTGCATTAGGTTATGTAAATAAAACTCTTATTAATAGCTCGTTATTATCAGCACAAAATAGACAGCGTTATTATTGGACTAATTTTGAAGTTATCCAGCCAGAAGATAAAGGCATTTTTCTGAAAGATATTATCGAGAATATTAACTCAAGCAATATGCTGTATGAAAAAAGAAACAATATTAACTCACGTCAATCAGAATTAATGCACATCGGAAACGCTATTGATATAAAAGGTAATGAAACGATATTGAGAGTTTATTCTACTGATGGGAAATCGCCTACATTATCAACATGTCAGGGGGGGCATCGGCAACCAAAAATAGCATTAGATTGTAATAATTACAGGAAATTAACAGCGACCGAATTTGCCAGATTACAAACATTTCCTGATGGCTGGTGTGAAAATATAGTTTCAAATTCACAGTCATATAAATGTTACGGGAATGCTTGGACTGTTGATGTTATCGCTCATATATTTAAATGTGCATATAGAGAAAATAAACATAAAGCTATTCGTCCTACTGTTAATTATGAACAATCATGTAGTGCCAATATCTGAGGATTTATACACGCAATCGGAATGCAATAAACGTGCTGAATATTTAATGTCAGTGAAAGATTTAAATATTATTTGTGGAGAAATTATATCTAAAAGTTCAAGGTTACTATGAAGATTTTAAAATTACCTCCAATTGAAAAAATAAGTAAACACTTGTCATATGACCCTGAAACTGGTTTGTTCATATGGCTAATAGGAAGGCAAGGTATAAGATCAGGAAAGCAAGCCGGTAAAACAAGGTCTGATGGATATATAGATATTAAGTTTGAATCAACTCCTTATCTAGCACACAGGTTGGCATGGCTTCTGTATTACAAAGAAGATCCTCTAGATAAATATATAGACCATATCAATTTAATTCGAAATGATAATAGAATTAAAAATCTAAGGATCGCATCTGCCTATCAAAACTCTCAAAATAAAATAAGCCCAATAAAATGTTCTTCAGGAGTAAAAGGAGTTCACTGGAATAAGAATATGAAAAAATGGAATGTGAAAATAATGCACAATGGAGTCAGTAATTATTTTGGTGCATTTTCAACTGTAGAAGAAGCAACTCAAATTTCCATCTCTGCTAGAAATAAATTACATGGAGAATTTGCAAATCATGATACAAAAGACTGATAAATACACCGAACTATCTGACTTTGAGATTAATAAAAAGGTTGCTGAGAGGTTATTCCTTAAATTTAGCGACTGTTATTCAGTAATACTTGTTGATGGTGAGATCTTCGACCCCTGCAATAACCCACAAGATGCAATGCCGATTATTGTTGAGAATGGGATATCCATAATTAAAAGCTCAGGCGGCTGGATGTGCGGCTCGGGCTGGAATGTAGCTGAAAATAAAAATCCTCTACGCGCATGTATGGAAGTGTTTCTGATGATTAAGGATGCGGAGAATGAGGACTGATTACGGAGGTAGCCATACACCAAAGGAATTGCGTGATAGATGGCAAACTCCCCTACCTTTATTTACAGCATTGGACGCCGAATTTGGTTTCTATTTAGATGCCGCAGCCGATAAAAATAATACACTCTGTACTCATTATCTCACCGAAAAAGACGACTCACTAAATTGTGACTGGGAAAGTTACGGCGCTATTTGGATTAACCCACCATATTCTGAAATCCAGCCTTGGATTAATAAAGCCGCCGAACAATGTAAAAAGCAATTACAGCCTGTTGTGATGTTAATTCCTGCTGATACTTCTGTTGGTTGGTTTAATTCTGCATTGGAAACCGTCGATGAAGTGAGATTAATTACAGGAGGTCGAATATCATTTATTAAAGCCGAAACAGATAAAACTAAAAATGGAAATACTAAAGGCTCAATGCTTTTAATATGGAGACCCTATATCAAACCAAGAAAGATAATTAACACCGTCGATAGAGACGAGTTAATTAATATCGGCAATAAAATATTAAATAAATGGAAAATAGCATAGGTAAATTATGGATATTATCGACTCAGCAAGCGAAATAGAGCAATTACATATTCAATCTTCATTATCAAATCGCAAGGCAGCAATTAAATCATATAGCGGAATGTGTATCTGGTGTCACGAAGAACCTGTAGCACCTAATAGCGCATACTGCAGTAAAGATTGTGGTGATGATCATGAACAGTATAAAAGGAAGAATGGATAGGAGGGTAAAATGGAAGGGATGACCATGCCAAGAAAAGAAGCTGCCGCATATATTGGTATATCAGAAGACACACTCTCTCGTTGGTGCAAGCTAGGATTGATTGCATACACAAGAAAGGACCCATCAAAGAAAAACTCGCCATACCTATTTACGAGAGCTGCGTGTATTGCGGCAGCTAATAAATCAATTCACAATATACCAGTGAACGCTGGTGAGACACGAGAGGGAAAATCATGTCTTTATTCAGAAGAGGTAAAATATGGTACGGAAACTACACGACGCCAAGCGGTAAAAGAATCAAGGAATCTCTTGGCACAGAGGACAAGAAGCTCGCGCAGGAGTTGCACGACACAAGAAAGGTCGAGTTATGGCGCATAGAGCGTCTTGGTGACTTTCCTGATGTTACTTTCGAAGAGGCTATAGTTCGATGGATTGAAGAGAAAGCAGACAAAAAATCACTGGATGACGATAAAGGTCGGCTTTCTTTTTGGTTAGATCACTTTGAAGGTTACCGACTTAAGGATATTACAGAAGCAAAAATATATTCCGTTATCAATAAGATGGTAAACAGAAAAGCAAGGGAGAGATGGGAAAAACAAGCGGAATCAGCTAAAAGAAAGGGAAAGGAAATCCCCGCATTTACTGATGTCCCTGTCAGTAACCCAACCAAAGCAAAACATCTTGCCATCATGAAATCTCTGTTAAGAGCTGCTGAACGTGACTGGAAATGGTTAGAAAAATCTCCCGTTATCAAAGTCCCAACAATCAGAGAAAAGCGGGTTCGGTGGTTAGAACATCATGAAGCTAAAAGACTGATTCAAGAATGCCCTGAACCACTGAAATCCGTAGTTACATTTGCATTGGCCACTGGATTAAGGCGATCCAATATTATCAATTTAGAGTGGAGTCAAATTGATATGCAAAGGAAAGTTGCATGGATAAACCCAGAGGATAGCAAATCAGGACAAGCAATTGGTGTTGCTTTAAATGACACTGCTTGTCAGGTTCTTAAGGAACAAATAGGAAACCATCACAAGTGGGTATTTGTTCATACTGAATCAAAGAAGAGACCAGACGGAACATTAACACCAAGCGTTAGGAAAATGCGAGTTGATTCTAACACAGCATGGAGAGCAGCGTTAAAAAGAGCAGGAATAGAAAACTTCCGCTTTCATGATCTGCGCCACACATGGGCGAGCTGGTTAATTCAGTCCGGAGTTCCACTTTCAGTATTACAAGAAATGGGCGGATGGGAATCAGTTGATATGGTTAGAAGGTATGCTCACCTAGCGCCTAATCATTTAACTGAACATGCAAAGCAAATAGACAGTATTTTTGGCACTTGTGTCCCAAATACGTCCCACTTAAGAAAAGTAGAGAATTTAAAATGAGTGTAAGTGTTTGATTTTAAATGGTACGCCCTACAGGATTCGAACCTGTGACCTACGGCTTAGAAGAGCGTAGAATTATGCTTTAATATCAACTAAATACAGTCTTATCAAGCGTTCACACGTCCCACCTTACCTAAAGTTACTTGAAGTTGCCTTATGCTACTTCATGTTGCTTGTCCCAAATTCGTCCCATCAATTCTCCCGCCCTGCTATACTCTCCAAAAACTAATCGGATCTATTATGAATCTCTCAAATCTAACTCAAGAAGAAAAAGACAAAATTAATGTCGATTTAGCCGCAAGTGGTGTCGCATATAAAGAACGTCTCAATATGCCAGTTGTTGCGTCCGAAGTTGAACGACAACAACCAGCACATTTGCGTGGGGCAGGTAAATTTGTGTACGAATTATATTTTCACACTACATCAATAACATCATACATCTCTTGTTTTCATTGTCCGGATCAAATAATGCTGTAGTATGTGCGTCTATAATAACACTATAAACATTTGCACTATTTTCATCATTTATTTTTATTTGCAACCCCTTACTACCATCTCCAAACAAATTATCTGTTATTGATACTACTATCGTTTCTCCATCAGATGTTTTTGAAACACCCTCTCCAGAGTACGTTATCATTGCACTAACGTCTATAGATTTGACAATTGATTGTTGAAAATTCGTTGCATTATTTGTCAAGTAAATTTTTATATTTGCAAGTAAATTATCTATAGATTTAACAAAATCACCTCTAATGGGGATATTTATAGTATTGTGGTTTTTAACCTCTGTATATATTGTATTTAGATGCGTGTAACTACCATTCGATGATTTTATTTTTGTGTTAAATGGACTTACATAGATATCACCATAATGCTGACCATTAATAGTTAAACCATTAACTAATTTATTAATTGGATTAAAACCCATATCTGAGTCTGTTAATCCTATATCGCAATATTTTACTTTTTCAGAAAATTTTATTTTTACATCATAACCAAAATTTCTATGTCTAGAGAATGAGTTAAATCTCGCAGATGCTCCATTTCGTAAAACTGTAATAAATGGAACAGTGCTTTTTCTTACGTTAGTATATGTTGATACCCCGTTAATTATGATTGGGCTTTGATGTGTATCTGGCATTTCAGTTGTGTATTCAGGAAAAATGAATCCACCATTGCTTTGTGGAATTTCAAATCCACAGCCATTTATCACGACACCATCTGTTATTAAAATAATATAACTAGCCATCTCAGATCTATCTACTGCCAATGAACTGAAATCACTATAATTAATTCCATGCGCCTCAAACTGCACTAAATTAATATCCGTGTTGTCTTCCAATAAAAAACCGCCAAATATATGACCATATTTGCAATTTAACGCATACAGAGAACTCCCCTTAATTGAAGTCCCTCTTATGTATGAAAATCCAACCAATGAATTGTTTGATTCTAAATTATGGAAATCGCAAACCCACGCATTTAATCTAAACGGGTCTTTAAAATTAAATGCCCTTATATTTTTTATCGTGCTTCTAGGTATTCCTCCTTTATAATCAACCATCGCCTTTGTATCAATGAGATTTTGTATTCTAGATTCACCTTCAGCAACGGCATCAAAATCAGAAAATTGGCACCAAAAAACATCTTTCGCTGTGCTAACTAAGGCGACATCCTCAGCATTAGATAGTATAAGCTTGGTTAAGTCGACACCAGAACCCGCAATCCCCCTTTTTTTATAAACACCTGAATCTCCAGTAAACTGATAATTACTGTCAGCTAAATAAAACTCTCCTTGGGTGTATTTTATTAACCCTCCATTTTTATCTATTATTGAACACATATGTAAATAAGATAATTTATTATTATATTTTGCAGATTCTAAATTAGGAATAGAACCAAATTGCTCTGCTATATATTCACCTTTACCATAATGCTCTGATACAAAACATCCTACACCACCAATATCAGTCTCACCTACACCGTTCAAAAAATCACCTAAATTGTTAAATGGTACTGTAGGAGAAATTACATAGCCACCATCGTGCTGGTCTTTCTTAAAATCACCGATGTATTTAAAAATAGCACCTCCGTATTTGCTATTTTTAAAATAAGAATTAACAGTAATAGATGTTGCATTTCGCAATACGGCCTGTGGAATATTGGACAGATCAGCAACACTTTCAATAGAGAATTGAAATTGATTTCTCACCCCGCTAATAGAAATAAATCCATTTGATATCTCTGATTTAAGCTGATCAGGATCATACTTCAACACATTAGGATAATAATGTTGCTGTGTGCCGTATGCGTCATACACAGCCATACTATGACCTTCCACAGTCACAAACTTAGCAATCTGACCGTTATAAACAGGAAAACCAGCCTGATTGATAATCAACGGCTGTGCTACTGGGATATGAGAACCATCTTCATTTTCTAAATAAACCTGAATTTGGTTTTCTGGTAATGTTGGATCTGTATCAATCTTACCAATAAAAATCTTACCATTACTCGCCGCTTGGAATTTCCTTGCGAGAGTGAATAATTGTGATGGCATTGATACGACGACATTAGGGATAATATCTGACATTGCTTTCTCCAAGCGTGAGTAGTCACGGCAATGGTATCACCGTGGTCTTATTGTGAATAAATACAGTAGGTTATATTATGTTTGTCCACCAAAAAATAGGGTGAGACAAATGGCAAGAGAAGATACGCAGTTCAATCTACGGCTTACTGCTGAAACAAAAGAGAAGCTAAAACAAAGAGCAAAGATGAATGGTAGGTCTTTGAACTCTGAGCTTGTTCACATAATTGATATTTATTTATCAACTCCTTCTTCTGTAGTTGGTTATAGAAGTGATGCTGAAAAACTAGCAGATCACCAAGCAGAAGAAATTAAAAAGATGGTGTTCGATACATTAGTTAAACTATATAATGATAAAAAATAAACAATTGTGAGGTTGTGGTGAAGAAGTTACTTATTTTTTCTTTTTTGCTTTTCCCAGCATTCAGCTCGGTAGCGTCTAGCGTTAAGTGCTCTGAGAAGGCGACGAATATTTATTTTTCTAAATTGATGACTTATGACTCCACTCTATCTGCTCTTAGAGGTGATAACCCAAGCAAATTAAGTGAAACTGAAATTAAAATAATAAACGATCTAATCTCCTTCTGTGAGCGTGGTGTAACCGATAAAGATTATAATACAGAGAAACTGCGGGATATGATGCACAAGGATTTCGCATCAAATGGTTCTATGTCTAATGAAGGAGCAAAAAAATTCGCTGACGCTTTAGTTAGTATGTATGAATATGGCGTCACCATAAACAAATAACGAGGCAATGGTGAAAAAATTAATTATCTTTTCATTCTTTCTACTAACTGGGTGCGCAAAAGTTAGTGATTATCAAGCAAAGTGTGAAATGCAAAGTGATCAGCTTTCTGTTGTTGCTGACTGTTTAAATAAATCAGTATTATCAGACTCAAGAATGAGCGACTCTCCACTAACAAAGATGTATGTTCTTGCCGCTAAATACCTTGGCGAAAAAGTTGATGCAGGAGAAATTAGCGATTCTCAAGCAAGATTAGAGTTGCAAAACTTTTATATGAAGCTACAAGCACAAGAAAATTACAATTCAATGGTTCAATCTCAAGCTATACAGCAAGGATTATTGAATTACCAAACTATACAGACCATGCAAGCAATAGAAAATAAGGCTAATAGACCAGATCCTTACTACCCACCAGTTCAGCAACATGGAAGCGTATCAACCAACTGCTATAAGCTTGGTAATAACGTTCAATGTAATAGTTCATATTAAAGAAGGGCCATTGCCCTTCCTTTTATTTCCTAGCCTCAGATTGCACACCCGCACTTAAACTTTGTGAGATTGTAGATACTGCCTTTTCGAACTTACTTGTTCCTGCCGGAGTTCCTGCTAATCTCATTACAGCTTCTCTAACTGGCTTGCTTTCATAGATGCGAGCTAGTGCACCATAAGTTCCAGCACCAATTGCTGTTGATGGTTTTATGGCTGCGCCTAGGCCAAGTATGAACGGAATTGCTTGCTGACCAGTCGGCGTTGTGACACCTGCTTTTGCGGCTTGTTTGGTTGCTTCTAAATACTTCTTCAAGCCATTTATATAAATAGCATCTTGACCTCTAAATGCTATCCCTGTTTGGTTTGACATGATATTTAGTTGCCTCAAGAACTGATCTGGAGAGTCACCGGCTTTCTCAATCGCCTTACCAATAATGGCATTTCTCATTTGAGCGCGACCACGAGTGTCAACTGAGTTATATAAACTCCTAATTTCAGATTTGTTTTTGCTAAATAAAATATTGTTAACCACCTCTGGAGTTAAATCACCTTTGGTTAAGATGTTCTTCAATCGAGTATTTAATATTTTATTTGCTTCATCTGCATAGATAGCATTGGCTTGGTTATATTTGCGTAAAGCATCAGCACCTAAGTTTGATGATATTGCATCACCAGCATCATCAGACATGGCTTTATAAACTCTATTTATCGCAGCGTCAGAGCGATTAGGCATAGCCATTCTCTCACCCTTAACGTCTTGTCTAAATTGAGTCCTTAAGTCTCTTAATTGAGAAATATCAACGTTACCAGATGCAAGCTCATTCCTGTAAGACTGCAATTTTGAGATGGTCTGTGTATCAGCAACCTCACCAAGTTTAGATAATTTAGCTATTTCGCTATCAATCTGATTTATTGCTCGGTTAGGTGTGATAGGCACACCAGATAACGCATTCTGGATTGATTCCAGTCTTTCACCGGCCGCCTGTTTTATTGTTGATGTTTTTCGTTTTAAACTCTCAACAACTTGGCTAGGATCGTACTCGCCAAACCTGTCTGCGAAATCTCGAACAAGTTTACTCCTCGCCTCTTGTTGATTTGATCGCAAACCTGCAGTACCAGCAAAAGGAATATTTTCAGCAGCTCCTTGAGCCAGCCTACCTGTTTTTGATTGCGGAGGAACAACGTCAGTCGTGTATAGAGGAACATTATTCTGCTTAGCGAATTCTGACAGCTCAGACGCCTCTTGAGTTGGCTTACCGGTTGCCACCCGATAACCACTATTAACAAGCTTCTCCGCCGCTTTAAATCCACCTCCAAGTCCTGCTGATAATGCTGTTTGTAGTGGGTTAATATCACCACCGCCTGCCATATTAACGGACGATTGTAGAGCCAAGTCTGTACCTGCTGATTTCGCGGTAGCGCCTAATACAGTTGATGCTCTACCCGCTGGAGTGAATGCTGCCGCGTTCGCGATAAACGGCATGATATCTTCAGCTGATAGGCCAGGCTTATTTAATGCATATCGGCCAGATGGTAAGTCAACTAATAGGTTCCCCTTTTCATCTTGAGATACCTTACCTCCCATATTCCCGATCACTTTTACAAAGTCGTTGTCGTTGCCGAACATTTGCACCCAAGCCGCTTTCATTGCGTCAGTATTAAATGCATTCATTTCTGGCGAAGACATGATCCCCTCTAGCCCTTGGACTTCAGGAGTCATCTTGCTTTCACCAGTAAAGGCATCTATTACGTTTTCACGGAAACTTTTGGCGTCCTCAGACGATTGCTGTAACCCTTGAGAAAGATTCTGATTGGCTTGCTTCATGCCCGCGATATAACTATTTTCTGGCTGTGCTGGTTGGGTTTCTTGCTCTTGCTGAGGTTGAGGGAGTGGATATGCCTTATAAAACTGTTGTCTTGCATTATCTATATCATTACCAACATTAGGAGCGACCACATCATTAAAATATTGCTCTTGCGCTTCTGCTTTTTGTTCGCTAGATAGTGACTGGTACTGAGGTGATGCGATCACCTCTTTCCATGGTTTAGCCATTAATCACCCCATAATGAAGAATATCCGCTTTGGTTACTGCTAGCCGGTTGCTGTGTTGCTTGCTTGCTTGATGGTGCACCTAGATTGGCGTTATTCCTTGAATTAAATGCCTTCGTGTATTGGTCAATTATTTTCACCGAATTCTGTAATGCTTCAGGGCTGGAATAATCAAGCTGTGGCATTGACTGGAAGAACATTTTTGCTTCTGCGACCGTATTAATCCCACTAGCACCCATTTCTCTAGCTGCGCTAATACCTTGATTTTGCATATTACCTTGTATACGCTGAGCTGCATTATATAAAGATCTTGCCTCTCTATTTACTGTCCTAGTTCCTGCGTCAGCTGTTATAGGTGTTGTTCCTGTTCCTCCAGTAATACCAGTAATGGCATTTAATTGGGAAATAGGTGCGTTTGCTATTAAAGATAAATCTTCATTCATGCGTGTAGTTGATGCATTATTTGCTGTAGACGACACACTTGATAAAGCATTGACAGGAATGGTGACTACATTACCGTTAGCGTCGAAACCCTTGTAATACTTAGAATCTCCTGCGCCTTGAGCTTTAGGGTCAATCATTACAGTTTGCCCATTGGATAACTGAGCCTGTTGTAATTCACTCTCTCCCCTGCCTTTTAACGCTAAAAACTGCTTACGTTGCTCAGGGGTAAGCGATACCATGTACTCGTACTCTTGCACAGATGCAGGCTTACTTCCTGAAGAGTTAGCTGACCTAATAGAGTTTTGAGCGGAGATATTTTGCCCTCTGATTTGTATTTGATGACCTTCTCGTGTCAACGCTTCACTGACTTGATTACTACGCACTGTCTCGGAAAGTTTATCTCTATCAATAGAACGACCTTCGATTTTATCCTGAATATCAAAATACTTATCAGGACCTAATGCAGACATGCCGATATGGTCAGCTAACTCTATAGCCCCTTTGGGGTTTTCATTTGCCATAGCCAGAGCCTGCTGAGGGTCAATACCTAATCGTCGTAACTCATCAGCATTTTTACGGATGTAATCAGTAGCATTACCACTATTAATAGCCATCCGGTAGCCAGATGCTATGTTTCCTAAAGATTCCCTGACATCCTCTGATATTCCTTGCATACCTGATGTTATTTTCTCAGCCTGATCTGGATATGTAGCCATTAACTGCCTCATGGCGTCTCTATCTCCAGATGCATACGCCTTACCCCACAAAGATTGGAATTCTTTATCTCTTTGCTGAGCTTGCTGTTGCTTGTACACTTCACCAAGTCCACCAAGCCCTTGAGCTAACTGCAACCCTATATTATTAGCTCCAGACCTTTGTAGGTCATTATTTTCTCGGATCATAGCAAGAGTTGCGTTTGCGTCACTTGCTTTAGGGGCGTTAGTATTATTTAAACCAATACCGCCAAGAAATCCCCCTGATCCTTGCTGGTTCCATGTAGCCATATCATCACCTTAAAATAATGAACCAAGAACACCAAGACCACCACCTATCGCCGTTCCTATTCCGGGGCCTCCAAACATTGTTCCTATCTGAGCACCTGCCATAGCACCACCTAACCCACCCATAATCCCTTGTTGCATAGATGAAGGACGGTTAGCCATAGCCGCTTGAGCCGCCGCATTCTGTTGTAGTAACTGCCCTGTATTATTGGCGTAACTCTGACCTGCGTTTGCCTGACCTTGTAATGCGCCTAGACCAATATTCGCCAAATTCTGATAGTTGTTCATTTGATCAGAAAGCCAGCTTTGTCCTAACATTGGTGCGATAGAAGCAAGCTGATTACTTGTCGCAGTGGAACCAAGGCCACCCATAGCTTCTGCACCTGCTAACTGCTGGTATCTGGCTTGGTTTGCTAAATCATTAAACTGTTGAGAATTGTAGTATTGGTTTAGTGCGTTACCTTGCCCCTCTAATGTTGACAGATTTTGCATTTGTCCAACGTACTGTTGCGCCATAGGTGTAAAAGGAGCCAAGTTATTCATGGTTGTCTGCCATATTTCACGCTGTAACGCTGTGGCTTCACGAGTCGCATCAGCTTGAGCGCCCGCACCACCATCACCGCCCCCTTTCATATATCCACTCATTGGTAGTGTTTTATTTTCAATCCATCTGATTATTGACATTGCAATAAATCCTCATATTGAGAGCGTTTTAATTGATACATCGTTATACCAACAGGCTTGCCGTTACTGATATACGCATCATCTAGATGACCGACACGAGTAGCACCAAGCATTTTCACAATAACGCGACCATATTTTGTGGTATCAGGAACCATAGTTACTGAGTTAGTGAATTGACTATTTTCCAGCAACCATTTGCAGAATAATTTGTGTGCATCAAAGGCGTATTTACCACGGAATCCAGCATCAAAGATGGCGTGGCACTCAACGACCGTATGCCAGAAGTTACGCACCTCGAAAACACCAACCAATAGAACACCTTCATAAATACCTAAGTAAAGCGCATCAGGTTTAATGAAATACTGATCATTGCTATCAACGATATTACCCGTATTCGACTTATCATTTAAAAACTCAGATAGCCGAATAGGGTTATCAATAATTTTAATTTCCATTAGTCTATTAATCCGTGTGTTCGGAGCGCATCTTCAAGCGCCTTGATTCTCTGTCTAGCCTCAATTAACCCATTTGCTAGGGTTTGCATTTCTGATCGGGTGTAATCAGCACTGAATGAGTAGGATTGGTTAGCGTTAAACGAACCCTTAAGTGCTGTACCTGTTGCTGAAGTGAAACCGGTAACACGAGTACCAACAACTTTAGTTCCGTTTACTGAGTAGGACGTTGAAACATCGATAGGAGACAAAAGCTTCTGTTTTTCTGTTTTACTGAGAGAAACGTAATCAACTTTGATTTCAGATATTTGACCATCGAGGCCTTGTATCTTTATTTTCAGCCCATCAACGTCTTGCTCAACATTAAGGACTCTTACCTCTAACTTAGATAAATCCTCTTCCGTTTTCGTTATCCGCTCTTCATGATTTGCTAGCTGAATACCATGCAGAACAATAGTCTGCTCAGCATCACCAAGCCTTTCCTCATGATCATCTAGAATAATGTCTTGTTCATCATTCCTCTTTTGAGCATCAAAAGCCTCAGCGCCAGCCTCATTTGCACGACCAGCTACCTTTGCCATATCATCAGCACCACTTAACACTATGCGTCGATAGGTTTCGCTAAAGTTATCAGGTAGGATATTTGGAACAATATAAGAGGCTTGAATTTCTATGGGGGTAGAAAGGTTTTCATTTGCCATTATTCAACCCTCATAGACAGATCACTCAGCGTTACAGGAGATTTAGTGATAACTCGAACCTTAAACCCTATGTTTTTTCTCACTCTTCCAACTCGACGCCATAAAACACGTCGGTCATATTGGAATGGTGAGTTTTGTTCAATCATTTGTTCTCGACCAAAATTAATGCCATCAGCCGTTGCCGACAAAAATAAACGATCAGCAATTTGAGCGACGCCTGTTGATGCCTCAAGCTCTAAATCGAACACCCTTGCGTTATCGGCTTTAGCCATAGGCGTATATAAGATATGCTCCACCTGCTTGTCGTACTGAGATGATTTATTGAAAGCAAGATTACCAATAACTCCCTCATTCTTATCCGCGACAGTGATCTGATTACCTTCGTACATAAAATCAATTGCACGATATGTTTCTTCATACAGTCCAGACTTTAGAATGCACCACTGCGGATATTGCTGACTGCCCGCCGCATCAAAGCAAAGTGTATGCCGCTGTAAGTGAACAATGAGCAACTCATGACCATCGAAGCGAATAGCCTCAAGAACCGCATGTGATAACTCGTCTGATGTATAGCTACGAATGATCTTATCAACACTTGCTGTGGAAATTTGGCTAGCCGTTCCAGCACCAAGAATATAAATAGAAGGCGCGCCGTTTGCAGGGTTACTGATGAATGCGAATGATTCTCCAAACTTACACTTAGCATCACGACCAGCAATACCCATCTGAACCATATAAGATGGCTGTGGCGCATATATTACTTGTGACGCGTTTGTTGATCCGGTAATGGTAAAATATTCGATAGTTGACGAACCAAAGCAAAGCACCATATCACGCCAAGAATCGATAGCAATGATGCCGTCAGGCTGTGATTCAGCTGTGTAAAATGGACGATAACGATCAGGTTTAGACTCATCTTCTAAGTCAGTAACTCCGAACCTTTCACCTCCTTTCTGTAACCAAATATAACGCCCTCGGTTACGAGCAACATCAACAACATCACCTAATTCGTATTGAGGATATCTTTCAACTACCTCTAACACTTCTTGTGTCATTACAAACTCAGTAACGTCTTTGGCTGTCTGTTCGCTAGATTTAGCAAGGTTCATTTTATACGTGACTGTAATTTTACCACCTGCGCGCTTAATACCTTCTACCAGAACATCAGTAAGATAAGGTTTATCATCTTCTTCCTGCTGAGATAATTTAACGCCTACCATTTGCTCAGTGATAAGCATCTCATTACCGACTTTACCATCAGAAGTTTTAGGTGTGATTTTTAACGTTAAGAACCCATCCAGATCACCCTTTGTGAGTGGAACGAAATCATCATTACCTTCTTTGTGAGTCCATTTTTTAACGTCGCGTTTATACCCTTCGGTAATTACATCTTCTTCAGGCCAGTTAGATAATTCTTTAACCTCACCGTCATAGCGATAGAGTTTTAACTTACCGCCTGACGCCACTGCTTGACTATAACCCGAGTGAGCCATAGTCACCCTGTCTTTACCTTGAATGTCAGCAATAGCATTCTGTCCACGATAAAGTTTATTTCCACACACGCGATAGACCGTGTTGTTTTTCGTGTTGTACTGGACACCACGAGATACACCATCAACACTATGACGCTTTTCTAATGCAGGGAACGAACGCAAATAACCGGACGCATTCAATACTTCTTTCGGTGTGGCCAACATATTAACTGGAAGACCATCAATATAATCTGCTGTGTGCGGGTCTTTTCGCAAACCTCTAGCAAGAGGTATCTGGATCCTTGGCATTTGGTTTTCTCCTGTGGAAGTATCGCTGACCAGTCATCGTTAATAATCGATTACCTGAGCCAATAGGGAAACCATCTGGATGATGAGATCTGGCATTTTTAGCTCTCTTTAAAGCGCAACTACGCATGAGTCTTTCTTTGCCATATCTAGCAGTTGTAATGACCTTATCAAGCGGGGCAATTTGGTAATCAGGTGCAATGCGAGTAGCTAAGTTGTAGATAACTGCGTTAATGGCTT
>RWZG01000015.1_pt1 | contig 45313 bp, 68 predicted proteins | sample 2187661 | NCBI WGS metagenome assembly RWZG01 (sample SAMN10531869, study PRJNA481165) | viral metagenome | isolation source: viral particles purified by filtration and ultracentrifugation from about... | host: Nasonia vitripennis 12.1 | place: USA:Tennessee | collected 2011-04-01 | reverse complement strand
GTTTTTGCATTTATATCCTGATTGAAAAAAATCAAAATATTCTCTTCTAGCTTCATCCATACGTTCCTGTATTTTGTCACTGTTAATAATATTAAAAGCTATTTCTTTATCTTTATAATCTCTTTTCATATTTATCACCCTATTGATTATTATTCTATATAAAGTATTCCCTGGAATTATAACTTTATATATTTTTTAATCCTGAATAATACTTTATAGTCTATTAGTTTGCTTTGTTTCAAATTCTTTATCTTTTATGAGCCTTTCAATTTTGTGTTGAAGAATTATATTCCGCTTTGCTAATTTAAAGATTCTTTCGTCTTTTTTACTGTCTGTTACAAACATAAATATTAGTAGTATTAAAAATAAGAAACCTAATATTATTGCTGCTACCATCCAAAACATTACTCCACACTCCTCATATATATTTCATAATCCCTCGGCACATCCACCATATCGTTTGCTTGTTTCCTAACAATAATCTCGTACGTGATTGCTTTACTTAGTTCGTATAGTGCTAGTGTTAATATTAATTTTAGTATGTGTTTCATTCGTCGTCCTCCGTCTCCATGCTCATTTTAAGTTTAAATTTATTAAGTTCTTTCGTAGCTACTCTTAACTCTTTTAACGCACGTTCTACTCTCTTAGTTAACAAAGTAAGCTCATTTATATTTTCGATATTAATACTTGTTTTCATTTTAAATTCAGTCATCTATTTACTCCCCAATCCTAAAATATCTACTCTGATTTTCTTAACCTTTAAATCATATTTCTTAGCATGTTCTAATGCTTTCTCATAACTCTCATACAATTGAGTTCGTTTTATATTTGTTGTTGTCATAAGTGAGTGTTCATATGGTTCATTTCCAGCATAAATAGTGATTATATCTTCAAACAAACGTCCTTTATACGTAAGTACATAATAGTATTTGCCTATTTCCAAATTACTCACTGTCCTTTCTAGGTGGTATAGCTTTATTTCTATTTGGTACCGGTTTACTTATAGACCGATAATTATCTAACCATTTAGTCGGGTCTGGAGATTTACTTTCACAATCAGTTCTTGTTAATCCACCTGTAGGGTGATTATTCTTAGGTTTGTTAACATGATTACAATCTATTTTATATACGGTGTAGCAAATTATTGCCGTTATAATTATTAAGCCAAATATTAAATCTTCCATCTACTCACTGTCCTTTCTTGTAATCTTTACCAAATAAACTTTCCATTGTTTCTTCTGACGGTCTGTCAAAACTAACTATTGTAGATTTACTCTTCGTAAAAGCTTCATTTAATTTTTGTGCTTTATATTTACGTTTAGCTTCTTCTGCACTCTCTGCATCCACCACAACAAACGTTTCATTATCCTTAGCCTTAGTTGCATCCAGAAACACTTCACCTGTTGTGTGGTGTATTTTGCGTATTAGGTATTGGGTCATTTGATTACCTCATACAATTCATAATTTACTTTGCATTCTTTAACAGAGCCATCACACGATACTGAAACTTCCTTAGCACTATCTAAATCAATAAATTTATGAGCTCTTACAATGTCTTTTGTAAAGCTATAAGTATTCCCGATAACAATCCTTGATACATATAATCCACTCTTTATTTCAATAACGTATTTCTCTTTATTCAAATTATTTTCATTTTCCATCCGCACTCACTCCTTATTAAGTAACTCTTTAACTTTTTGTAGTATGTCTTTATCTTGTTCCACTTGAACCGAATCCTTTATTTCCTCTTGCTGTTTCATTACTAAACTCCTTCACTTGCTTTAACTCTGGTGTCCATATTGGTACGATAACTAACTGTGCTAGTCGGTCGCCTTTTTTAATAACATATGATTGGGGCATTACATGTAAATCTTTTAAATATTCACCACTAATATCACGTAATAGGTATCCTTCAATTATTTCATTATCATCATTTTCAAAGGAGTTATATTCATCTTGTAATGTTCCAATATCATTCTTAACATTAATCTTCATATGACCTTGAAAACCTGCATCAATCTTCCCTGTCTCAACTACTAGATGTGTCTTACTACTCACACCACTTCTGCTTGTTAATAATCCCACATAGCCTTTAGGAATGTTCACTGCTAGATCAGTTGCGACTAATGCTTTCTGTTGTGGTTCAAGTATCACTGTTTCTGCTGCGTATATGTCATAACCAGCCGATTCATCATCTGCTCGTTTAGGTTTAGTTGCGTTGTCGCTTAGTAGTTTGATTTGTAATGTGTTAGTCATTTTGTTTGTCCTCCAATTTTGATTGTTCTAACAAAGCTACATAGTGACCATGTATAATGTTTGAAATTTCATCATTATCAGCTTGTCGCTTAAACACATGCTCATTAATCTCTATATCTTCCTTTAAGAAATCGTAAGCCCGTGCTTTGCGATAGACTTCTTGTAGTTCCTTCATTGCTTCATATCTAAAAGGCGGTCCAGGATTTGTTAAAGGTTTCACATCATGTAATATTAATTCCTCATACTCATACGCCATCGTCTGCACGCTCCAATTCCTTAATAAAGTTAACCAAGTGTATATAGTTATATGAATAAGGTGATGCAAACTTCATATCTCTTATGTGGTTGGTTAGGGTGGTGTATAGATAATGAAGATTATTAATTACTTTATCTTTTTCTTTCCACCCATCAGAGTTTGCCTTTCGCAACTTCTCATTCTCCCGTTCCAACCTCTCATCATTGGCACGTAGGACTGCTATATCATCGATTAGTGTGTCGCGTTGGGTTTTCATATCTCGATACTTGCCTTCCATTTGGTAACCATCTTCATATGCTTGATTTAATTTATCGTTAAGGCAGTCACGTTCTTTTAGCGTCTTATCCCAATTACGTTTATACATATCTCGTTCTTGTTCTAATTTATGAATAATATGCTTATTGATTTTACTCTCTAATCTCACTCGCCATCACTCCTCATTGATTAGGTAATCCATAGCTCATACATTCGTTGTATAATTCATCTTCTGCAATTGCTTTTTTAAGTTCATTTATGACTATACTTATTTCGTTATGGCTCATATTTCTAATTTCTTTTTCTGTGTAGCCCTCGCTACCATATTGCTCCTGTAGAGATTTAACGTATTGCACTTGTTTATCTGTAGCCATTTCAATCACTCCTCTACTCACCTTTAGTCATAACCATAAAAAATATAATGAATATGATAATCACAGTCCCACTTGCTACTATGTCTATCATCTACTCCACCAGCTTTCCTTTATCACAAATTTTTACAAGGTCGTTATCAATCAAAGTAAAGAATGTGAGGTCATCTCGTCCTATAACCATTGATGCAGTTTTAATTGTAAAGTTATTGCAACGATGGACGTCTTTTGCATCAGTAAGCACATACAAATAATCTAAATGTGTATCTTCTGTAATTTCTTCCTCGACTTCGAAAATAACAACACCAGATTTAGTTATTGTAATGTCTGGCAAATCACTAACTTTAGAAGATGGTAAATGAATAGATACATCATATCTTCGGTCTATAGCACCTAACCAATCATCATCTGTTAATTTGCTTTCATAACTTGAAAAACCAAACTTATCAACCATATACTTAGCGAACTCTCCACATGTCATTTCTACTTTACGTTTAATCTTTACCATCTTCTCAACCCCTCCATCGCTTTCCTGTTATGTTCCTTATCTTCATCTAACGCACCGCCTTAGGAAAGATACTCGTGTTCATTAAATACTGGCACCACTTACCTCTGTCGTGGTTCTGTGGTGTTCCGTCATATAACCAAGGTCGTTCTTCTCTTTGCTTTTCGTCTCTCAATCTTTCTCTAGTCTTTCTTGCCTTACTTTGTAAGTAATTAATATTCTGTGCTTCTCGATAATCTTCTAATCTAACGCCTCTCGGTACAGAATAAGCCTCTTGAACTGTCCAACCATTTTTCAACCTTGTACGAATATATTTAATCCCTAAACCTAATGCTTCTGCTTTAGCTTCATGCTCTGGGTGAACTAAAAATGTATATCCTGCTACTGTTATTTGTTTCATTCTCAATACTCCTTTACTTGTACGTCTGACACGTCTCTAAACTTAATATCTTCAAAGCCTAATAGCTCTGGGTTATTTACATACTTCTCATACGCTTTATCTGCTTCTACATCTTTTATAGCTTCTAAGTCATAGTTGCCTGCTACTGGTACAACGACTTCCTGTTCAACTTCTACTCTAATTTGAAGTGTGATTGTTTCTTCACTCATTTAGGTCACTCCAATACTCTAATTCCATAATCACTTTCGGAGTTTCTGCATACTTTTTAAAACTTCTTATCTCTACTATTTGATTGTCGTCTTGCCACACATGACCGTTTGCAGCATCCAATACAGTTTTAATTAAGTTATCAATGTCTGGTTTCGTTCTCTTATACTGTCCTACCATTGCCACGTGTTTCTTCTTACTCCATGACTTAAGTAGTGGAAAGTGAAACTCAATTGTTAATCTAATTGGTTTATCTATCATCATGTATGGCATCTGTTGTCTTAACATTTTCTTATGGTTTGTATATTTAGCAGGCATGTATGTTTGTACAAACTTCCCTGCATTTCTAAATCTCGGTCTAGGTGATGCCATAGGAGCATCTACCGTTAGTTCTATGCGTTTCATTTGTCCACTCCTACAGATAATCAAAAATGTTATTCTGATGTGCTCTTTCTACTTTGTAGTTTTTAATAAATGTTTCTAATTCTTCATTATCCAAATACCAACGTTGACCTTCATAAAACGTTCTAATTACGCCACTCACTCTATGTCTGCCGTCCTTATTGTTAGGAATGACAGTAAACATTTTGTTACCTTTTGAATCGAACAAACCAAATCTTTCTCTTATCTCCATCTATCCCACCTCGCAAATAGCTTGACGTGTACGTCTTTCATTTAATTTTTGGATAAATAGGTCATACAACACTTTCTCGTCTCCTTGTGCGTAGTTAATTAGTTTCTGAGCGTATATATCTGAACACTCAAGATTTTGTTTAATAAATTGTTTAGTTACCATGCGTCTCTCTCCCTGTAGTCATCACCAAGGACTCTCACTTGGCGTGAATTATGTTTCATTCTTGAATTAATACGTTGCCAATTCATGTTTTGATTTAGCTCTTTATCACTAAAGTTAGTAGTGAATATGTTATTCTTACCTACTCTGTTATCTACAATGCTGAATAGTTTATTTAATGTATGTTCAGTGTTCTCTACACCTATATCATCTAGCACAAGTAAATCTATGCTACTTAGTAACTTAACGAGTTCGTCTGTCGTTTCATCTGCATTTTTATTGTAAGTAGCTTTGATACGATCCATTAACATTGGTATGTGCATAAATGCTACAGAATAACCTTGTGCCTTAATTGCTTTCGCTATAGCATAGGCTAGATGCGATTTACCAGTACCGTATGAGCCTTGCATGATTAATGACTTAGATTTATCTATAGAAAACGTTTTGACGTACTCTATAGCTGTTTGTTTAGCATCTGTTTGTGATTGATTCTGTGGTTGATAGTTATTTACTGTGGCATCCTGTAATGAGTAATTAACGTTAGATTGATTAAATATATTATTGATTGCTTTCTGCTTACGTTTCTTCTCTGCTTCTATCCCTGCTGCAATCATGCTACATTCACAACCATCCCGGTATTCGTATCCATTAGGATGTTTCTTTGTAGAAGGGAATTTGTGTAAATCATATTTTTTTCTACACTTCTCACAATACAGACCTCTTTCTATCTCATTAGCTTCATATTGCTTAAGTTTTTCCATTATTTTAGGGCTTAACATTCGTTTCATTTAATCACTCCTAATCCCAGTAACTAGGGTCGTACTTCATACGTTCTAGTTGGTCTTGTCCTGTAGGTTGTGTTTCCTCTGTAAAGTCATTCATATAGCTTTCTTGGCTCAAAAATGTTTTGGGGTACTTTTGATACTGTTTATTAGTTATAGTCTTTAGATACTCTCTAGTGCCTTCCATGATGGTTTCATAACTATGTCTCTTGAGCGCTGATTTAAATAAGCTAAATGCTTTTTTCTTATCTAGCTTTTTATCATAAAGCTTCCACCAATTCTCAAAACGTTCACGCGTAACGTCAGTTGCGCTAGTATTAATTGTCTGACTGTTATTTGTAATACTGTTATTTGTAATACTGTTAATTGTAGAACTGTTAATTGTAGTGGTATTATTTTCGACCGGTCGAATTTGAACCGGCGCGTTTTCGACCACTCGGTTTTGAACCGGTCGAGGTTCGTGATATAAGGTATATAAATTACTACTCTTTAAGTTATTCTTTTGTTTTCTTTCAACTTTGAGATAGCCACCATCTTCTAGTTGTTTTCTATATTTTTGAAATCTGTTTTTACTAATACCTAATTCATGCTGTATTAAGCTAACACTTGGAAATGACGTTGTATCTGCTCCCGCATAAGCTGATAAGTAACCGTACAATGCTTTAGCTTCTATACTTATACTTGTATCTTTCATTACTCGTTTGAATACTAAGCCATAACCAGTAATGGAACTCTTGATACTATCGCTCATTGTTTCTCACCTCTTAACATGCTGTTTAACTTTTCGTCCACATCCACCCAAGCATTTTCTAAATGATGTAGTTTATTAAAACTATCCATTCCTATATTGTGCTGTTGATTATGGTGGAATCTACATAATGCTAATACTTTGTTTCCGTAGTGATTTATCTTGTTTCTGTTACGTCCTCTGCCTACTGCTTGATAGTGTGCTAAATCTGCGTTTTTAGCGCCACAGACAACACATACTCTGCTTATAGTAGATTTATATATAAAATAGTTATCGTTGCTCATAAGGTCGCTAGTAGCCTTATTCATAGGTATGTCATGAGTGAATACAAAGTCTAAGATTAACTCTATTAATTCATTGGCTTGCCTTCTGCTACAGTTGCTTAATGAAATAGGTTCGTAACCATGTAGAAACTCTAATTGTTTTTGAAACATGTAACGTAGATAATCCATTGGTTGACCGTAGTGATTGAATATATCTCTTACCATTGCGAATACTTTTCTACGTTGCTTATCTGTTATCTTGTATGGATCATTCACGATTACATCGCACTCTACTTCTAGTCCGTTGTCTAACAGTAAGAAGTCTTTGTTTTCTAAAGTTACACCCTCGATGACAGCAGTTATTGTGCCGTCATCTTGCTGGATATAGTTTTTAATAATTGGCATTACATCACCTTATTTATATTGTATACAACTAAAACGGTAAATCATCATCTTGAATATCTATTGGACCATTTGCATTGGCAAAAGGATTATCATTTGCTGGTCTTTGTGTTTTAGTTTGACCACTCTGATGCTGTGATTGTTTATTTTGTTGTTTACGTTCTACAAAGGTTACTTGATTAACTGCAATGTCAGTAGTGAATACTCGATTACCTTCTTTATTCTTATAACTTCCTGTTTGTACTGCGCCAGTGATACCTATTTTTTGGCCTTTGCTAAAATTATTAGCAATGATTTCGGCGGTTTTGCCAAATGCTACACAAGTTAAAAAATCTGATTCATACTCGTCTGTTTGCTTGTTCTTAAATGCGCGTTGTATAGCTACTCTGAAATTAACCACATTGTTGTTTTGTCCCTTTAACTCTGGATCTGCTACTAAATTTCCAACTCCATTAAATTGATTCATTATTCATTCTCCTTTGATTTTGATTGTTTACTCCATTTGTCTAATGTTGTTATCATTTTTGCTATTTGATCATTCGATAATCGGTTTACATCTGTTATTTTTAATTGTTGTTTGACTTGTGCTGTAGAGACATCTTTACCTAATGACTTCATTAATTCGCTAAACATTGTTATTTCATTTTCAAGTGTTTCTATGTTCTTAGGGTCTACTTTTGAATATTTATCTTGTTTTTCTTTTGCATCTGCATCGTCTTCATCAGTTGGTATGTTGAAAAATTTCATTAAGAAATAACGTTCTGCGTATGTTAGCGCAGTACCATGTGCTTGTGAAATATCACTTTGTTGTCCGAAAGCGTGGTAACTAATATCAAGTTGTTCTTCTGGCTTATCTGCATTAATCCATTTGTAGTTAAGGTCCATCTCTACAACGAAATCTACTACTTCATAACCTTTTTTATTCTTGTATGAGTGCGTAGTCCATTGTTCATTTGACGTACTAGGTACAAGTAATAAATTATGCTCGACCATTTTACTTCTGATACGATGTAATATTTGCGAACCAGATACATAGGAGTAGTTGTAACCCTTAGTATCCTTTGTAAATCCATCTATATTTGCTTTTACATCTGCTATTTTTTGATATAAATTTAATTCTTCAGTCATCTTGTACCTCCCGTAATTCTTCAATGCTATACGTCGTATAACTTGTTGTAGTTGTAACTACTTCTTTTTCAATAAGATGTTCTTCCCAATCTATATTTATTTCTTCTAATCCTGTTAAGCGTCGTGCGTTTCTTCTTTGAATGTTATAAGTTGCATCATCAGGATTGTTTGGTTTGTTGGTTATATAACGTTGTTTAGCATCTTTTTCTTTAACAAGATATGCAATTGTTTCTTTTGTATGACTCACCACTGCATCACCGTACTCATTACTCTGTCTGCTTCATCTGTGTTTTCTTCTAACCAGTTAAAGACAGATTGTTCTAATATTTCTCTAGCAGTATTTACACCTAATTCTTCATCTGCTACTACTATTTCATCTACTAATTCTTGTTCAATAGTCTCTATAGACACGTTTACTTCAAATTGAGTAACCTTTCTTACACGTAAAATGAACTGGAACCCTTGTACATTTATTATTTTCTTGCTTTCATCGTTGATTTTGTAATACATTTGACTACCTCCATTATTTTGGGGTATACTTGCTTCATATTTTCATAGCAAATATGCCCTATTTGACTGTTAGCAATTGCCTTTGCTTTCAGTCTTTTTTTCGTCGAAAAACGCGTCCCACAACATGTACATGCCATAACTTGCAAGTACAGAAAGTACTATTCCGACGTAGAAGTCGTTTGTTATTAGTGCTATCGGTAAAGTTGTGAATGGCATTGTAATAATGGTCATTATTGTTTTCTTCATGTTACCCCTCCTTACATAATAAAAATTGATTAAGCATATGGTTTAATTCATTACTCTTTAAGTTTTCAATGAAAATAAAGTAATTATGCTTAGTTTTATCAAATGGCGTTCTGCTGAATTCTATTGAAGTTATCTCCTTGATATCTTGGTAGCTTCTGTTAGTTAATGACACTAGTGCTTGAATACGATTTTCTATTGCTTGGTTCATGCTATCCCTCCTTATAAATGTTTTTTATGTCTTGTTTTCAAAAATTCAATAAACTTCTCAATGTCGATTAAGCACATAGTTGCTGAATAACTAATGTATAAATCTTTAATCCCTTTATCGTCCTTTTTATAGTCATTTAAAATGTTATAAGTTGTGGCTTGGCTAAAATCAAAAAGTTTATGAATATTTGTAGCTCTTGCATATAAAGGTTTAACGAATACTTCATTACCTGTTAAAGTATTTTCTGATGTTGGCGGCGTTGTAATTTTTGGCATTTCTATCTCTCCTTTTAAAATTGATTATTCGGTCGTGCAATAATGTTTGGTACAATTAAGTTATTGCTACTGCGATGGTGGGTGGTGAATAATTATGGATAAATTAACTAATAAGTGTAATTTTGTTATTACTCAACTTTATAAAATTCACTTAGATAGATTAGAAGACGGTATGACATTATCTCGTTCTAAGAAGTTTGGTAGCGCTAAATCCATAAATGAAAACTTTTTTATTGATTGGGATTTAGATACTTTATGTGAATGTATAAATGAGTTAGACGAACAAGGATTACTTACAGTTTTTTATGCAAGCGACAAACCTATGCGCGTTTCATTAAAAAATCAAGCGATATTTACTATGGAAAATTTACATAAGAAAAATATTCAAAGTGTTATTAAAGAACTAACAAAATTAAAGACACTAATAAGTTTTTGATTCTATTCCTGGTACAATCCAATCATCTGAAATCAAATCTTCTGCCTTTGGATTCCACATTGGTGTGAAGGTTTGGTTTACAAATACTAAGTAACCAAATGCATTTGTAGGTATTAATTTTATGATTTCGGATGGTTCTAGCCTCTCATCAAACCATGCTTCTCTATAAATAGGCTTTCCTTTTTCCATAGCTATCTTAGTTGCTTCTTGAATATTCATTCCGTTTCCTCCTTCTCATTGATTGTTATTTCAAAATGTTTCTCAATTTCTTGCGTCGCCCAACGCATCACTTCTTCTAAGTGTTTCTCTCTGTCTATCTCGAATTTTTCAACTACTCCATCTTCTTCAACTGTGTGTTCAAACGTTTCTGATTTATCTTTGATATTCATTTCTAAAATATAATGTATATACGTAAGTAATTCTTTTTGTTCTTGTGTCATAATGTTCCTCCTATATTTCGAATTGTTACTTAAGCTAATCTTTCTAAAATTCCATAATCTCCATGTCTTGTTGCTGTATCAATCTGACTGTCTGTAAGTCTTTTGTAATTTTTAGGTAAATCGTTAAGTGTTAAATTTTCTACAAAGACGATTGCTTGTTCTCCGTCGATTCGTCTTACCTGGCTGTATTTGTTAACCTCATATTTCTTCTTAATAGCAGTAAAAATACCTCTAATAAGATGACCGTATTTTTTTGAATATAATTCTTGAGACACTTCTTGTCCGAAATATTGTTTAGTAAATTGGTGTCCTTTACGTGAACAAAAAGCATGTAATCTATCTGCTTGTGGACCTGTTAAAGGTACAGTGTTTTTAAAGTCATCAAATTCTTTTTTAATTTCTCCATACAATTCTCTAAATTCAGTTTTCATTTGTGTTAGTTCGTCGTACATTTGCAATATCGAATTTGCTTGCGCTACCATGTTTTCCATTTGTGTTCTATTTAGCTCCATTATTTGGTTAGACATCTATAATCTCTCCTTGATTCATTTGTTTTCTTAATCTGTTTGCCATATCTGTTAAATCATCTATTATTTTTTCAATAGGCTTTCTTGCATAATCGTTATCAATAATGTCTTTTGAAAATGCTAGATAACAAAGTGGTGCTACTTCTCGGATAACTTTCTCGCTACCTTTTACGAGGTCGTATATTTCTTTTTGCGCTTTTATTTGTTGCTGACCCTTAGATAAGCGACCGTTCATTTTATTAATTTCTTCATTGAGTTGATCATACTTTTGTGACTTTCCATCAACTTCAGATTGTTCTTGTTTCAGATTATCTATATCTGTTTTTAACTTTTGATTTTGGTTAGAAAGTTCATGTATATATTCTTCTAAATTATTGTTGCTTTTTTTAAGGTCGTGATAATCTTCAGGCTCCATATAACGCTCAATTACTTCTGGCTCCTTATTTTGTTCATCCTCTAGTTGCTTAAGTGCAATTGATTCAGAACGTTGTGATTGTTCCAGTTGAGACTCGAGTTGAGAGTTTTCTTCGTCACGTTTCTTGAGTTGTTGTTTTAAATCGCGAATTTCTTTAGATGACATTTCTTCTGGCTTTTTAGTCTCGCCATTTAAGGTTGTGTGTTCTTTATTACGTTCTTCAAAAGGTAATGTAGATATTTCATAAAGTATTGTCATTGGAATTTGCGTTGACGCAATTTTGTTACCGTGTTCTTCAATAATTTTTATAAATCTACTAGCTTGTGACTTATCCATGTCAATTCGTTCAAGCCATTTTCCAAACTCACCATGTGCTAAATCATTCTCTTTCACATGTTTTAATCTTCGACCAATTTCAAATATCGATTGACCTGCAATGTTTTGATAACTTTTAATTTCAGTTTCAATAGTTGTTAGATTATCGCTTAGTTGAACCTCATTCATTAGCTGTTCACCTCTTCTTTAATTTCTAAAATTTGTGCAATACGTTTCTTTTGTTGTTCTGCATCTCTACGCCCACGTAATATGTCTGAAAGATATGCAGAAGATATGCCAAGTAAATCAGCTAATTGTTTATTTTTCATATTTCTTTTGAGCAATTCTGTACGCACTTTTAAACCAAATTCAGTTGTTGCCATATATATTCACCTCCAATAAATAGTAATTTTTCGTACTTTTTAAATCTAACTATTGATTTAAAATAGATTTTAAGCTAAAATATAAGCATAGCTAAATAAACCAACAACAAAACATATTTGTTCCGTTATTACGGTCTTTATAATTCGTTCCCCAACGTAATTATTTTTGTATTGTTTTTTGGCTAAATCAATAGCGTAACCAAAGTATATTAGCTTTAAATCTATTTGTCAACACTTTTTAATTTTAAATCTAATTTTGGTTAAAGAATAGGAGAAATACTATTATGAATACGTTTCAAAAGATACGTACTTTAGCAAGTAAAGAAGGGCTTTCAATTGCAGAATTAGAAAGAAAATTAAATCTGTCTAATGGTTCTATATCTAGATGGAAAAATGCAGCTCCTAGCTCTAAAGGTTTAATAGCAGTAGCTGACTATTTCGATGTATCAGTTGATTACCTATTGGGAAGAGATAAAGAGGAATATAAAGGTGAAGAAAAACCAAGAGATATAAGAATTATGCAAAGAGCTGCCGAAAATATGTCGGAAGAAGATAGAAAGAAAGCTTTAGCTTTCTTTGAAAACTTTATGGATAATTGGGAAGAATATATTAAAGATGAAAAAGAAGACGACTAATATTAAGGGGTAGGTTTTTTGCAACTAAAATACGAACAATCTTTTTTACGAGCTGCTAAAAAAGTACAACAATTAACAAATGAAAAAGATATAGAGAAATTCCCGTTGCCAATAAAACAAGTTATAAAAGAAGATGACGGCGTATTTTTACTAACTTACAAGCAAACTGCTGAGATAAATAAATGTACAATTAATGATGTTGCACGGTTCGGGAAATCAAATGAAGCTTTCCACATACAAATTAATGGCATGAATTTCATTATATATAACGATGAAATGTATTATAAAAGGTTAAGATTTACGTTAGCGCATGAATATGGACATTTAAAACTAAATCATAGTGGAACTAGCTTGAACCATACAAAAACATTTCGCGATACGATGAGGGTTAAATTAGAAGAATATGAAGCAAACACTTTTGCTTCTTGTCTTCTATTCCCTTTAAATTTGAGATATAAATACAGAGATTATATGTCTATTCCAGAAATTGCAGATTTATTTCAAATTAGTGAAAGTGCTGCAAGTATAGCTATGAAAATATTAGACGAACACTTACATAATGGATTAGAAGAAGTAATCTCTGTATATGAACATGAACAATTCTCTACTTATATATCTTATCTAGATGAATTATTACAAGACAAAATTGAATATTTGCAGTCAATAAATGAAGAATACACAAATTGGTTTCATGAAGAGTATGAAAATTATAAACAGGAAGAACAGGATCGTATGTATAAAGAAGTTATGGATTTTAACTTAATACATTTTACTGGTTACTAAATTATTACATATTAAAATTCTAATTGAACAATTAAACTACAATTTCAAATATGTGTATATTATTCTGAACATTGTGTAAAATGTTAAAAAGATTTTGCTATGTCTACTACAATTCATAATATATTTTATGTACACTAATATTAATGTGTTTTTATAACATAATTATATATTAGGAGGATTTTAGCATGAAGAAAGTTTTATTTTTATTATTAGCAAGTTTTATAGCATTAGCTGCATGTGGGCAAGAAGAAAGTAATTCAGAAGATAAGAAGGAAACTAAAGCGTCTGATAAAGATGGCAAGGAAGACAACGATAAAAAGTCTAATGACAAAAAAGATGATAATAAAAAATCTAACGACGAAGATGAAGATAAATCTGATGATAAAAAAGATGAATCTGAAGAAGTAGCAAGTAATGAAGAAAAACAAAATCAACAAGCACAAAACGAACAATCTCAAGAACAATTAAATACACAAGAACAACAACCTGTTCAATCACAAGAGCAACAGACTACACAAGAACCTGTGCAAGAAGAATCGAATGACCAAGAAATACAAGGTGGAACTGACGCATTTGCTACAGATGAAATGGAAGAATTCTATCAACAAGAGCGAGCAAGAGAGCAAGAAGCAGAAAAACAAAAAATTGATTTGAACGAATTCCCCGGTGGTGATTTTTCTACGGAAGGTATGTCTGAAGATGCTCAAAAACAAATCGAAGAATTAAGTAGACAAAAAGATTATGAAGGTTTACCACAAAAAGAATATAACGATCAAGTATCTGAAATTATGAATAACGAAATGAATTAATCACAATAGGCACTCCCACGTGCCCTATATATTTTTTAAAGTAAAAAAGCACCCCATAGGGTGCATATCTTTTTAAGGGAGCATTATATAAAAATAATGCTACTGATAATATTAACATATCAGTTAGGTTTTTGAACAATTAAAAAAGACACCTCCGAAGAGATGTCAAAATTGGGAGTTATGAAAATTTATCAGCATAGTTATTTATACCACATTAGCTATAGGATAAACGTAGCTAATTAACTAAGCTTTTATGAAATTCTCTTTTTAAAGGATGTTAAAAATGGCTGCTTACATTATTATATTTACCATTATTTTTCTAATAGCATTTATAGGGTTTGTAGTTAACCTTTTTAAGTATTTTAAAGCTACAAAGCCAATATATAAACGTGCTTATATGATATGGATTATTAGCAATATACTCATTCTAATAGTATTCGGTATTTTTATTTTACAATTTTTGAATAATTAAAGAATATTACTGACTAATTTTGTATTCTCTAATATATTTTTACAAAAATACGCCTAACTAAGTTAGACGTTGAAAGGAGGTGATATGAATGTGTGATGAGAATAGAAATCAATATAATCCTAAAGACCCAAATCACCGTAGTGGAAGACCTGATGGTGAGAAAAGAAGTAATGAACCAGCAAGGAAAAGTTATAGAAATCATACTCACAACCACGAGACATTAAGTGAATCAAAATTGGAAGAAAAGTTTGGGAAAGATTTCAGAAAAGACAGAAAATAAATTAGTCTTTAAATCCATATATTTTATAATAACTTGTCATATTAGTCTTATGATACACATAATATGAATCAGCTTCTGACAATTTTTGATTTGTGAATTTTCCTGTTGTAGAAATTATAAAACTCACATCTAAATTATTATCAATTTCATGTTTAAATATTAAGCCGTACATAGAGGGTTCCTCAATATATTTGTCATGATAACATTCAATATAATAACTCATTTGACTATTAGAAAGAATAGAATCAATTGCATGTTCATGTATAAGTTCATTCTTTTGAGAGTCAATTCTAGTTTTATTCATTTGTGTTCTAAATATGTTTAATAAAAACACATAAACATATTTATTAAGAACGAATATTATTAACATTGAAGATATCAATAAGGCTATGGATATGCTTAGCAAATCACTTTTAATAATTATGTCTATTAGATGATTAACTAATATAAAAATACCTATGCTTATTAACGAAAACATTGTTGAGAACATCTTTTTAATCTCCGGTTTTTCTGTATCAAAGATAGACAAGTAATCTAAATAAATATATGTGAACAGTCCTGCAACACCTGAACTACAAAGTAATAGAATTAGTTCCAACTTCTCACCTACTTTTTATTTAATTATAACATATACCTATAGATTAATCACTTTTCCATAGTTTTTTTCTATGGGTATATATTTTTATCTTTTTTAGGAGGAATGCCCAATGTGGAACGAAAAATTTAAAGATAAAACAGGCAAAACTAAATATCGTTTCTATGAGAAGTATAAAGACCCATATACAGACAAATGGCGTAGAGTTAGTGTTGTAATGAACAAAGATACTAAAGCTTCACAGAAAGAAGCTATGTTGAAATTAGACTCTAAAATAGACGCTAAGTTAGCTGATAATTACAATAATAAACTAGATAGACTAACCTTTCATGATTTATTAGATGAATGGTTTGCATACCATAAAAAAACATCAGGTCTAAAACTCACTACTTTAAATAATTTAGAAGTGAGAATTAGAAATATTAAAAAATATCTAGATAAGACCGTACTTTTAATAAAAATGGATTCAAAATTTGCTCAAAATCTTATAAATGAACTTTCTGAAAATTTTTCAGAAAATCAGATAAGACGTCAATTAAATGATCTAAAAAGAGCTTTAAATTACGCAACAAAATATTACAGTTATACAAACAAACATATTTTAGATGATATTGACATACCTAAAAAAGCCAAAACGCTTGAAGATATAGAAAAAGAAGAACAAAAAATGTATAACTATTTAGAAATGGAACAAGTCATACAAATACGCGATTTCATATTAAACAAAAAACACTCAGATAAAAGATTGAATTTTTTAGTTGCTAGCATAATAGAATTGCAAGCATTAACAGGCATGAGAATTGGAGAACTTCAAGCATTACAAGAAAACGATATAGATTTAAAAAATAGAATAGTTCATATTAATGGGACGATACATTGGCTTAAATATGAAAATGGATATGGTTATAAAGATACCACAAAAACAAAAGGTTCTAAAAGACAAATTGCAATAAATCAACGCTCTATAAATATTTTAAAGAAAGTTATATTAGAAAACAAAAAACTATCGCAATGGAATGATAGTTATATAAATCGAGGATTCCTATTTACAACAAGAACTGGCAACCCCATGTATACCCATAAAATTAATAAACAGTTAGCAGATGCTGCAGAATCATTAAAAATAGGCAAAAAAGTCACATCACATACTTTTAGACACACACATATTAGTTTATTAGTTGAAATGCATGTTTCGTTAAAAGCAATTATGAAAAGAGTTGGTCATACAGACGAAAAAACCACTATTCAAATATACACTCATGTAACAGAAAAAATGGACAAACAGTTAACTGAGAAATTAGAAAATATCCCAAGTTAAACCATCTGCCCTTTTTCTGCCCTTAATTAAATTTTAACAACCTTAGAAACCCTTGAAAATACTGTGATTGAACTACTTACACCGCTAAATTACATCATCATTTGAGGGTTGATATGTCATTTTTACAGGTTTCTATCATTTTATAAAAAGACTGTTATATCAATACTTTTAGAGTATATTAGCGGTTATAAGTTCCATAGGTTTTTATTACTTTATAAATAATCTGCCCTTTTTTTGCCCTTAAAATACCCGCCACTTAAGGTGGGTTTATTTTAACACTTTTGCTGTTATTTTTTTAATTATATTGCTTAATGCAACGTTGGTTAACTCCATTTTTTCTAACCGTATTAAAACGCCTAACTTTTCTGAAATCTCGTATGTCTTACCGCCAATTTCTTTTTCGCTTATGCCCATTGCATCTGATAGTTCACCATATGATATTTCATTGTTTTTAAATTTAATAACGTTTTCTCTTTGAATGTTTATTGTATCTGTTACTTCCTCCATAACACTTTCGATTTCTTCAATGCGTTCAATATTATATTCTGCTTGATATATATAAAATATCAAATTATTGTGAGCTTTCTTACATAGGATTAATTTGTTGGCTATGTCATTACGATCTATTTCATTTTTAGAAAATCTCATCAAGTCATTATTGTAATCAGTAACTTTACTTGTATACTGTTTAATTCCATTATCTATATCAGTTATCCATTTGTTTTTCTCTTCTAGTTTAATTTGCACATATAACTCTTTTCTTTTTAGATACAAATTAGTTAAAGAAGTAAATAAAGCAGCTAAAACACTTGATGATAAAATGATAGTTATTAAAGTAAGCATATTTTTGACTCCTAATTGTTTATATTATTATACCATCCTCTATTTTATCTCCACAATATCTTTTAAATTAACTTTATGTAACAATGATCAGAAAACAAAAAAATACCGCATCAGTTAAGATACGGTTTTATTATCTCCTAATTTTCTTTAATTGTTTGATGATAGTTTTTCATTTCATAACTAATATCGTAATCGTCTTTGTCGAAATTATACTTTTCTATTTTGTTTAAATTAGCTTTAATTTTAGCAGGAATAACAAACTGAATATCAGCTATATCTTTTTTTAATTTTTTATCTAATTTGCCACTGTATCTTATATCATCATCACCTATTATTGAAAATTTATTATAATTCATGTTGATAGAAGTTAATATCCCATTAATTTCTATCATATTAGATTTTTCAGGTGTTATTTCGTCTATAAATTTACTTAATTCTTTGAATTTATCTTTATCTGTTTTTTCAATAATATGTGTATGTTCAATATTCTCTTTAGGTTTAATTTCTAAAGAAACGTTGTACTTATAAATGTCTTCAACTAATTGTTTAGCTTTATTTATCGCTTGAAGATCATACAGTTTATCTATATCTATATTTTCTTTTATTTTAGAATAATTTGACTCCTTAACGTTATTAAACAATATTAAAATATTTTCTAATGTCCTTTCTGATGTGTTAAAAAGGTCTTCATTTCCAATAAGTTTCATTCCAAATGATGAGGGGTAAATTGCTTCAATTTTTAAAGTTGAATAACCTTTACTGATCATTGTATATAGCGTTTCCATTTTCCCTAATATATTAGTTAGTATGTCAACACCTATTAAGTGGGAATCGTTAACGTCTCTCAATATCAAATCAAATTCACTACTATCAATTATAAGATTTTCTTCTTGATTCTCTATGCTGTTATTTCTGAGATAATCATATTCTACTTTATAATCTTCCAAAGGTAATTCATCATAATTTAATTTATCTACTGAATTAAAAGTTAACCTTTTAACTTCATTATTAACTACTAAGTAATTCATTCTTTTGTTGTTTATTAACTGAACCAAAAAAGTTTTAACACCTACAGAGCTGTTTAATATCTGACTTAGCTCAATTCTTGATATTCTTGCAAAAAACCATTTATGTTCATTTATATCAATTTCTTCGATCATATAATTAAGATAAAGATAATCATTCGGAGATTTCAAAATAAAAAAGAGAGGCATGTCATAATATTCAAATATGTACTCATATTCAAAATTTGCAAGTTCTTCAAATTCGAAGTTCATTATTTTCATCCCCTTTGAAAGATTTTTAATAAATCTATATCTTTAAATACCCATAAATTTATATGACTCTTATTTAGATATAAATCTACAACTCCACATTTTTTTGTTATTTGCCCTTCGTATATTTTTTTGCTTCTTAATTTTTTAAATTTCTTTTGTAGTTCTTCAATACTTTTTATGTCTTGGTATAAAGACACTGCATGAGCTTGGCATTCTTGATTGGGTGGGAAATTCAACCCAACCTCCACATGACTTAATAAATCAGAATAGCTTATATTTTCACCATCAATTAATCTATATACAGGCGCAAGATTAACAGGCGTTGTATTTTGTGGTGGACATTGATAAGGTAAATCTAGCTTAAACTCCATATAATCACCGAACTTTTTTATACAATTATAACCTACTATTCCATTTTTGAGTATATAATTTTTATAACATTTTCTGTATTTTTTAGAATATAACCTTTTATACCAAAAAATAGGGCAAGCACATAAGTGCCTACCCTAGTAAGAAAATGTAGTGACAAGATATCATAGTAATCACTTATTAACTATACTTATAACGTAGAAAAGACAGCTCCGAAAGTCCGCCTAATCTATTGTATGGTTAATAATAATTGTGCCTATAATACACAATAAAAAAGCGCCTCGTAAAGAGACGCTGAATATATTATAAGGTCAATCACAGTGGATTGCGTGGCTTTAAAGCCTATTTATAATTTAACATATTTTTCCGTTTAATCAAATAAAAAAAGAGCAGACACGGGACAATGTGCCTGCTCAGTGTGAACTATAAATACAATCATTGAAAGCGCATTTATATAATAATATAAAAAATACACCCCGTAAAGGGGTGTTGTGAAAACTCATTTTTAAAATGAGACGATAAATACAGTTGGTATTATATCAACGTATTTATTATATTAGCATAAATTTTTAATTATGCAAGTTAATAAAAAAGACAAGCACAAAGGCCTGTCTCTTCATACTCGCATGTTTTAATAAAAATAAAGGAACGTGAATATATGTCTACCTATAAACTATCACTTTCTAATGACTTGGTCAAATAAAATAAAAAGCACCCTATTTAGGGCACTTAATAATGCGTTTAAATGTACTTTCAAGGCGTGCTTGTGACCAAAGCACATTCATAATATAACATATTTTGTCTATTTTAACTAATTTACAAAATTAAAAATAGGCGGACTTGAAAGTCCACCTATTCATTCGACGATTAATTATTTTAAGTTACATAGAAAGGAGTCTAAGCTCTCTGCAATTAACTTACCATTTTCTATAAATTTAATCAAGTTAAAATAAAAAGCATCCTAAAAAGGATGTCTAGGTACATAACAAGAATACAAATTTTAATCTATGCGATGATTTTTTGGGTTATTGATAATGTACTATAAAAAAGACACCCCGTAAAGGGGTGCCTACGCTTACAAATATAATAATAGAGTTTGTGAGATGATATATGGTTATCGCCTCTATTTATTAATGTAACACAACAAACAAAAAAGACAACCCATTTATGGATAGGTTGTCTGACTTGAGAGATATTACTACAACATTAGAATTTGCCCATAAATAAAATTAACATAAAAAAAACCATCTCGTAAAGAGATGGCTGAAATAAATTATATACCATATCAAACACGAAAGTGAGTTTCTGCTTGAGTCTATTTACAATCTAACATATGATTTGATTTTGAGCCAACCCTTTGCCATTGTATTATGCTTACTAAATAAAAAAAGCACCCTATAAAAGAGTGCTTCATGCGTAAAAAATAGAATTGGTGAGCCAATAAATAACCATTGCCTCTATTTGTAATATAACATATGAAAATTAGTTTAGCTAATAGTTCCCCATAAACTTCCTAATCCTTGATTAGGCGGTGCTACTCCGTTCCATGTACGTATGGGTAAATATCTTCTACCATTAAAACTATCGTAACCTACCCATACATGCCTATCTTGTAACATCACTTCATCATATTTAATAGATTCACCAGGTTGTAACCACCCACTAATTGCTAAGTTAACAAATGGTCCTATCATGTGTACTGCTATAGGTTCACTACCTACTTTAAACGTAGCTTGTTCAGACATATACCAAGTATTATGTTCGTTTTGTTGCCAACCTGTATTAGTTGCAGGTTTGTTGTTACTAGTCGGCTTGTTTATAACTGTGGAGCCCTTAGGAATTTTCCCGTTATAATATTGTTTGATTTGGCTAATGAAATAATCTTTTGTTTTATTAACAATATCTTGTGGCGCTCTTTGTGTTGATGTGTAACCGGCGTGTAGTGCCATTGATCTATGTGGACATTGCGTAGGTGAAAACTCGTTGTGTAATCTAACAGTGTCTCTATTGACCAGTAATTTCCATTTTTTTAACATACGCGCTGCTTCTTGGAATACGGCTTGCTCATTATCTAAAAATGTTTTATCACTCGCTGAAAACGATTGGCATACTTCGAAACTGTAATAGTCTCTATTACCTTCTTCGTCTGTTGTAGCCCATGCGATACGACTTTCAGGTAATGCTTGCCAAACAGTATCACCACTAATATAACTATGTGCTATACCGATTGCTAATCTTGAATAAGGTGCGTTTACTAAACTATTGTGGTATTGCATAGCCGAAGAACTTCCTGCATCATTATGAATGACTACGCCTTTAGGTTTATAGCCACGTTTAGGTAATTTATATCCTTTAACTTCATCTCGGTTATATTTTAATTTCTTCATTTGTTTTTTTGCTTGTTTTTTCTTTTTCTTAGTTGTTTTCTTACTATCAGCTACCTTAGGCACCCAGAAACCAGTACAACCATAGTAATTATCTGTGCGTAGTTTAGGTGGTAAATTAGCTTCATTATTCCAATTTTGTTCTAGAACTTGTACAGTATTAACATTCGCTTTAGCGTAAACAATCCAAATGTGACCATATTTTTCATACCCTGGTGTTCCAAAGTTAGCTACGCCAATTGCGCCAACGGGTGGTACGTAATTAGGTGTATTATCATGCCATGTAAAGTAAGGCTCTAGTTTATTATCCACTGCATCTTTAGCATCACCCCACATTTTTACTTTGTTATCAGTAAACCACAAGACATAATCAATAATTAGATCCATACATTGGGCATTAAATCTTTTGTCTGCGTCGATAGCACCCGGTTGCATTGGTAAATAGCCTGGTTCTCGATAAGTTAATTTTGTAATTCTATAAGGACTATCTACTGTCCCTTTTTTATAATCTTTTAATCTGTCGTTAATTTGTTTTTGCGTTTTACTCAATTTAAATCACTCCTTTATATAAATAAAAAAAGCTGACGATATACGCCAGCTCTAATTGTTAACTTTTAGGTAAACCACTATTGCCACCTAATTCATCTTTGTGCTCATTTACAAAATCGTTTTTCAAGTTATCTTTATTTTCATTTTTTGTTGATTTTATTACATTTAATTTTTCTGATATTTCTTTAGGGATTAAGACGCCCATTTCTGCACAATTCTCAACAATGCTCAATCCTTCATTAGCAATATAAAAGAAAATTGTTAATATTAATAAACCGCCATTCAATTCAAGCACTTGGTCAATAATATTCGCTAGGATAACAATAAAGAATATGAATATTTTCCTTGAAAAACCAAACAAGGATTTTCTACTCCATAAGTTTTTATTTTTCACTGCTTTTGCTAAACCACTTAAAACATCAATAGCCATTAGAAGCATTAAAAAATATAATAGTTTTAAATCTCCTGCATAAATAAAGGTATGGAACGCTTCTGTCTCTGTAAATTTCACTGTAACTTCCTCCATCTTTTCACCTACTTCCATCTAAATAAAAACCACAAGCCTAAGCCTGTGGTTGTTCTGGATATTTTTCTCCAGTAATTAATGCGTATTCCTCTTTGTCGATTGCACCCTTTTCAACAAACCATTTTATTTGCTCGTTAGTGTAACTCCCCCAACCGTACATGGTCTTGATATCTTCAAATGTCGGAAATAGTAGTTTCATTTTAATTATCCCCCTTTAACTTTTCTAACTCTTGTTTTGTTTCAACAATTTCTTGTGCTAATCTAGCATTTTGTTCTGTAAGTTCTGAAACCATTACGTTTCCTTGAACGATTTGTATTTGCATATTTGCAAACATTTTTCTTAATTCTTCATCTGTGCCAGATAAATTAAAGTTAGGTGTTTCAATAGGTGGAAATGTTTCTGTTTCTTCTTTGTATTCGTTGTTAACTTCAATTTGTCCTTCGTTAAACAAATAGTATCTGGGTTTAAAATTTCTAATAAAGTCGCTCGGTATATTGTCTATTTCAATGCCATCTTCAAAACCACCAACAATAGCATAATTAATAATTTCATCATTGGTATTTATCAGTATTTGCATCATTTCCACCCCTCAACTTTAGTAATTGTAAACGCATTTTTATCTTTACCAGAAGGTTTTGAGTTTTTATAGTCAAAAGCAACGTCATGTCTTATAAAAGGTTTAATCCCGTTTTTTACATTAACAGACGATTCATAAAACTCGGTAAGTTGTCCTTCGGCATCAGTTAAATTAAAACGTTGTATTGTTATGTTATCTATCACATTTGAAACCAATACTGGTTCATTAAATGTTCCTCCAGGGAATTTTCCTGATATCATAATTAAACTGTAATTATAAATACTATCCGTTAAGTTAAACTCTGTATTTACACCGTTAGCAGAACCTTCAAATAAAACAGTATGTTGTTTAGAAAATTGTTCATCAGTATACCGATTAGCATCTGCTAGTGTTTCGTTAGCACGCGATTCTGCGGAGTTTTGAGTTTCGATTTCTTCGTCTAGGGGTAGCGTGGGAATTTCTTTCCAATCAGACCATTCATTGTAAAACCATTTTTCAAATACTCTGTTAGAATTATAAGGTTTAAAGGTAAGTCTTTTTACTGTTGAACTTATTCTTATTTTCATCTCTGAAAATCCAGCTGTTGTAACTCCACTAATACCGTGAGGCGTATTAGTAGTATAATAAACACCCGTTTTTAAGTTATAGTAATTTTCATTTTTATTCTGTAAATCTATTAACGGGTAATTTCCATCATCATTAGTTAATTTATACTTCTGCCACTCCTTAGATTCCCCTTGAGTAACAACTTCACTATTCAGAACACTCTCTTTAAACGCTTGATGTTTATCATCCATATATTGTTTATCGTCATCAAACTTACTAGAATACACACTTGCCTTGTTGTTTATTTCTTCTAGTCGTTTGTCTGCTAAATCATTTAAAGCTTTAACACTATCGGCTTTAGCCATCTCAATATCGGTTAAACCTTTTTCTCTAGCTTGTTCTAGTTGCGAAACATAATCCTTTGCATTTGCCATCTTATCTTCAATATCAGTGATACGATTAGCGATAATAGCCTGTAACTCATCATATTCAACGATATATTGAAGTTTAGTTTCTGCACTGATTTGGCTAACAATTGATTTTTCAATATCGAATGTTACAATTCGTTCAGCTACAGTCACATTAGAATTACCTTTTTCAGATATAAAGACTTGCATTGTAACTGTACCTTCACGTTTTAACATCTCATTAGGAATGTAGTATTCAAAACACCCATTGATATCTGGTTCAGTAAAATGCAAAGTACCTTTCACAAATGACCCATCATTGTGTTTTAGTGCAATATGTCCAGCGACGTTTTCCGTACTCAATAATAAAGGCTTATTACCTTTTGTTACATTAAATACAAAAACCGCCGAATCTCTATCAGCGGTTGAAAAGGTAACATTTAATTTTGAACGAGGTTGATATCTTGCAGTGTTTTCCATATTGATAATTGAACTTTTATCTAAATTACTCACCATTATTTAACCACCTCACTATTAATGATAAACCAATCTGTTTTATCATCACTGTTTTTATAATTTCTGTACAATATTTCTAAATTATAATCAGATACATTTCTAACAACCCTATGCATATATCCGTTATTTTCTCCTTGTTCAACATGTATTATCCAACCCGCAACTCCTTTTTTACTATTTGGAAAGTCTATCATACGTTTGGAATCTTCAGTCGTCATGTAATAGGTTAGCCCTACAATATTTAAATCAGCTATCCGGTTAATATGTGTAGGTACTCTTTCCCAAAACCCTGCAGTTTTCTGGGTGTAATTCCACGGGCCTATGCCGTTTCTATCTCCTTTACGAGAAACAAAACGTTCGAAAGTTAGCATATTTCTTCCATAACTGTTTCTTATTAACCTTTGCAATACGTCTCCATTAGATTGAGAAGGTTCTACTTGGAAAAACCAACCAGCGTCTCTTTGTTTTTTATCTAAAGGGAAGTCATCTATATTTTTTATATGATTCGTATATAAATAATAGTATCCTGGTGTAGTGATAGTAGATAATAGCCTCATATTTTCTGGATCTACAGGTAATGGTTTTACACGCCCTCCCGTATCAGTTAACGGGGTAGGAATGCCACGTGAATGTAATTGATCTAGTACACCACGCTGAGCAACACCATAAATTTTATGAGTTCTATTGCCTGAACCACCTACTGAAAAACCTATTAACAGTGCTTTTCTATTTTCGTCATCATAATATATTTGTAAACCTTCTGGTTCTGAAAAATTACCTGGTACAATACCACCATCACCACCGTAATTTATTTTAACTTGATATTTTTGTTTACCTGTTTCTAAATTATAAGTTGTTAAATAATTATCAGTTTTAATACTCGATGTACCAGTTGTCCAGTATAATGTATCTTCATCAAATCCAACACCTTGCATAGGTTGGGTTGGGTTAGTTAAATTTAATGGTAAATCTATTTTGTATAACACCTTGTTAATTCTCTTATCGATATCATCTAAATCTCTAATCTCTACATAATTTCGAGATTGCCTAGTTTCCCACTCGCTACTAGGATATTCAACTCTGTATAAAATTTTGTTTTCCACTTCGTTTATAACTGGTGTGATATAGGGTAACTCTGGGTGGCCCGTGAATACTTCTTCCATACCATATGTGCCATAAGCCATTTCTACATTAGGTGTATATTTAAATCGTACAACTTTATGTTTACCTTCACTATCAACAATGTGAGAATATATCCATAATTCATCATTTATATATCGATAACCGTTATGCGTTCCATGTCCTCCATTTAAAATCAAACTACTATCAATGTATTCTCCGTTAGGTTTTAACCGAGTTAACATATAATCTGCACCTTGTGCTTGAGTCATATAAATAATACCTGTTCGTTTATCAAACCAAAAATGTTGCATAACCGCGTTTGTTAAAGGGCTTAAATCAGTGACATATAAAAACTCTTGTTTGTTCGGTTCAAATCTATATTCAGCATCTAGTATCGTTTTTTTAGCTTTTTCTACTTCTTCTATTGTTTCTTCTTTATCAATTTTTGTTCTTTCTTCCCATTTGATTAGGTGCTCTTTTAACGTAGGGAAATGATTACCAAAAATATCCACTCTCGCTTGTACAATTTCATTTGCACTGTTGTTTCTGGGCGCTACGACCAAACGATCAATTTGTGTCTGTAAGTCCTCGAATGTTTCTTTTGATGTTCTAGCACCATGTTTGATTTGTGAAGAAGTATGAGCGTTCTTCTCATCTGTACGATGATAGTGAAAGTCATCTTTGATGTAGTTTAAACGTTCAATAATATGCTTAAAGTTACTAATCATCATACGTCTATATTCTTGACCTAAGTCAATTGGAAAATTAAGATAATACATTGCCATCCCCCTTTTCTAAGTTTTCTATTTTTTGATCTAATTCATACACTCTATTCAATAAATAATAGTTATCATTTTCTAGTTGTGTTATTCTATCGTTCAAATTTTCCGGTAAGCCTATAACATAATCAGCGTGGGCTACAGGTATAAAAGTATTTCCTTCTTTATCTTCTAAATATCTAACTTCTGCTTCATTCGCCAATAAGAACACTCCCTACAGAATCTGAATAATTACTTGTAGATACAATTTGATTTGTTCTTCTTGCTCGTTCACTTATAACAAAATTATTCATATTTTTGATTTTCATACTTTCTTGTAATTGAATTTTTAATATATCTTTGCTGGCATTGCTAAATTCAACTTCAACTGGTTTAGGGACAATCGGATGTGATTCAGTTATTTTGACCACTTTTAACTCCACGTTGTAACCCATCGGTTTGTGAATAAAACGAACTAAACTATTTTCTTTGATATCACCACTCTGGATATAGTGTTTATCTTCAACGCTGCCTAAATAATTAGTAGCGATTTCCACGACTGGCTCATCTTGTAATTCATTTACCAACGTATTCATTAAATCATCGTAATTTAATGCTTCGTCATCATAAACTGTAGCTGCTTCTAAATGCCCAAAGGATTCATAATTAGGTGATTTATAAGTCGCTTTAGTGTGGTATACATCCTCACCTTTTAACACTGCTGTTAAATTCAATACAGTGGATTTACTTGTCCCAACATACATACAAGGCGCTGACTTTTTATAGTCAACGCCACTTTTAGCTTTTTTAAATACTGCTTTAAATGTATGCTTACCTTTACTTAAACCACTTGCTATAATTATTTTTTCTGTTTCCGCATTTTTGCTATAACATTCAAATTCGCCCTTGCTTTGGTTGTCAATGAATACTTCTAATACGCCACCTTTAGACATTTTCTTTAAAGTCCATTCAAGACGTTCATTTCCCCATTTACACACAAATTCTTTAGTATAACTTGCACCTATCTTTTCGGTTCTCCAAGTGCCTTCTTTGATGAAGGGTCCAGAATAACTTAAATCATTAGGCTTTATTGGATTATAGTTTTTTGTTTCTGATTTAGTTTTCTTTTTACCAAAACCTCGAATAATGGTTTTTAGATCAACTGTGTTTATCGTTACTTGTGCATCGTCATTATTATACTTATATATAATAGGCTCATCTGAACGTTCATAAAACGTTTCTTCATCATAAATATAAATTGTTTTGTTGTCTGCAAAGTAAATATAACCGAATAATTCAGCACCTTCCACAAGTGCCTCTAAACCATTCTTTCCACCTAATTCATCTAAAGGCATACGTTTGTTAAATGTACCAACGAGTTTGTACTTAAAGCCTATTTTATTTCCTTTGAAAATATATTTAATATATTCTTCAACTGTATAATTAGGTTTGGTTTTTTCATCTTCATCAGTGTTCAGTTCTTCGTTTTCTAAATCTTTATCTATATAGTGATGTTGAAAGTCCATAAATATATGTTTGGCTTCTATTTCATTCTTTAACACAACCCCATCATAAATAGGTTTTGTACTTTTAATAACATAGTATTGATCCTTCCATAACAACAACATTTCATTTGTAATCGTGTCGAAGATATCTGCATTTTCGGTAGATTTAAAAATAGTGAAACTAATTGATCTATCGTTATTTCTTTCATACTCATATTTAAAAGATTCATAATCTAAATCTGTAAGTATTTCTCCAAATTGTTGCTTTCTATTCGTCAATATTAATGAGTCCACATAATCACCTACCTATAAATAAAGTTGAAACTCCATTTAGTTTCAACCGAAATAATACTATCGTCTTCAATTTTTATGGTGTTATATCCTGGTGCTAGTGTAATCCATTGCCAATTTGTATCAATGCCAACTCTGTTACCATCTAATATAGGATGAACACCTTGTATTGTTAATGTTTTACTTGGCGTTAGTGGCTTCTTATAAACAAATTTATCTTCTGTTGTTAGATTCCGAATAGTAATACCGTTTGGTGCATCGGCTTTAATTTGAATTTGTAATTTATGTCTTAATAAAGGGTCTATCGTATCTGATGAGCCATTGTATATATCAAAATAATCACTAGTGTGTGTATACTTAATAGAATTATCAGCTCGAGCAACTGCTTCAAATTGCCAATCACCGCTTGATAAACTAAATTGGTTTGTGTCTTTTAATGATTCAGCATAACCATCTTTAACACTAAAGGTCATCTCAAAACGAGCCATTGAAAAATCTGCATAATCAGGATTTACATCTGGATTGTTCACTTTAAACTTTATACCTGGATTATCAGAAGTTACTATATAATAAGGTTTCCTTTTGAAAAATATACTTCGTAATTTGAGCTCCATTAAGTTAATATCTACCTCATCTAAGCCATCTAAACCAAATTTAACTATTAAATTAAAAGGAGCGAATGATACTGCACCTGGCAGCTCTCCATCCACTCCTTTTATAGTTACATTATCTTCAACCACTACAGGATAAGAGGTTTTAGATTCAAGAAAAATAAAATCATTTATATATTCATTAATATCTTTACTTCCATCTTCATTAATTATTTTTAACCATCTACCATCTATCATTAGTAACCCCCTTGAGTATAACTAGCCATTCTTAGGTCCTCTCCTAAAATTTGAGAAATGATATTCGCTGCATCTTTAGGTGAACCTTGTTTTTGATTACTTAACAGTTTAATAATTGTCTGTGTAAGTTTATTGTTTTGATCATTCACTCTTACAAGCTGACTTAACATTTTCTCAATTGTTGAATTGTCATTATTAACTGTTACATTGGCTGAACCATTATCCATACCAATGTACTTCATAGCTTGTTCTATTAAACCAACAGCTCTTGTTCTCTTCGTATGATGAAGAGGAATAATAGCTTCCGGTCTATTTTTCTCACCAATTTCAGCTACTTGATGTTTATTAACAAAGCCACCGTTTTCATATTTTCTTGGACCTGTTGGTGACCAACCACCATTCGGGTTGAATTGTGTTCGCCAATTCTTGTTGTTAAAGAAAGCGAGTAATTGATCGTAACCATTTTTAATATTGCCATGACCTTTAACTTTATAATTGTTAAATGTGCTAGGCACATATTGAAGTAGTCCTTGAGCTCTATTGGCACCGTAGTTACCATCTTTTAAAGCAGTACTTTGAACTGCGCCTGCGTTACCACTAGATTCTGCATTGATTAACGAAATAATATTATTTAAGTCGTTACCTCTTAACTTAACATTCATTTGTTTAGCTGCTTTTTTAATATCGCCGGACCATTGTTTAGCTGATTTGTTTGTAGATCTTAAACTCTTCAACCAATTCATAGGATTAATTGCCGTCTCATTAGAAGGATAACCTTTCATACGCTGAATGTGTAGGTGAGGTGTAGTAGAGTTACCTGTGTTACCAGATAAACCGATCACATCTCCTGCATTTACTCTTTGACCTTTTTTAGCAATGACTTTACTCATATGCATGTACCATTGGAACCACTTACCACCAGGCTCATCAAGTGTAATTTGGTTACCACCGCCACCGGCAACTGGTCCTGCTTGTGATATCTTACCTGCTGTTAGTGCTCTTATTTTTGTGCCTGTTGGCATACCAAAGTCTATACCATAGTGCTTACCACCATTAAACATTAAGCCACCTGTATAGTTACCGAATGTTTGAAGGATGTTATCCCATGGTAACCAACCAGCATCACCGTCCCCACCTTCAGCTTCTGTGAACCAATCTTTAACTTTTTCTACTAATGAAGATTTTAAGTTTTTATAAGCTGCTTTAACTAAATTAACGGTAGCATTATCACCACCGCCAAAGTTAATGCCCATACTATCCATGACTTTGTTGACTAATTTACCAGGATGTTTAACATAGTCCCAAACATCTCCTATTTTATCGCCCATCCATGATGCGCCGTCTTTAACTTTTTCTAAGCCTTTACTTCCTAAGTCTTTAACAGTATCTTTGGCGTCGCTACCTGCTTTTTTCACGCTATGGTAGCCATCAGATATTTTGTTACCCATATTTTTACCTGCTTTAGCTGTACCATCAAGCAAACTATCGTACCAACGTTTACTCCCTTTAGAAAAGCGAGGTATTTGAACACCTGTACCTGTTGATAAACGTTTTGGTATAATACCTTGCTCTTGAAGCTTATGTGTGTGTTTAGCGTTAATAACGCCATCGCCTTTATTTAAACCAACAATCGTATTTTTACCTTTTGGCGCATCAATTGAACCATCTTTACGTTGAATTAACTCTTGTGTCCGTCCGCCCGGTCCATTACCTGGTCCTTTATCGTTAACCATTGCAACCGTAGGTTGTCTTAACCCACCGTTTGAATCAGTTGCTAACGATGATCCATCATAAGTACCTGTAGCTAAATGGGGTATTTTTTTTATAAGTTCGTTTTTACCCGTAATGGCTTTTGATATCTTATTAACGCCGCCAATCATACCATTCAAACCATCTACAGCTTTGTTGGCAACAGTTTTACCTAAATTGCTTGCGGCTTTACCCATATCGGCACCAATGTCTTTAATCCATTGTAGTGTATCGCCCAGCCATTTTTTGAATCCTTTATAAACAGATTCTGCTTTCTTCCAACCTTCACCAGCAATATTACCAAAACTTGTTTTGGCTTTACCCCACATGTTACTCAAGTTAGTTTTAACAGAACCATAAGCTTGACCGAAATATTTACTTGTGCCTTTCCACAAGGACTTGGATTTATCCCAGGCTGTGCTTGCTGCACCACTGAATTTACCTTTCGCTTGGTTATAAATACCTGTGACTTTGGTTTTGGCTTTCTCATATGTTTCCCCGAACCATTTTTTGGTGCCATTGTAAACTGATTTAGATTTATCCCAGACTTTACCTGCAGCTTCTGTAAAATTATCGCGTGTTTTATTATAAACTCCTGTAACTTTATCTTTTGCTGAATTGTAAGTATCACCAAACCATTTAGATGTATTTTTCCAAATACCTTTTGTTTTAGCTGTCGCAATACCTTTAGCTTCTTCGAGTTTATCACGGGTTGAACCTTTCACATTCTCCCAGGTATCAGACACGCCTTTAGTCACTTTGCCCCAAATATCGCCGGCTGTATCCCATGCTGAATACCAACCATTTTTGAATGATTGTTGGATATTTCGGCCTTTTTCACTAAACCAACCCTTGGTATTCTCCCAAGTTTCACCTAGTTTATTTGTAATCGATGACCACAAATTGCCGCCTGTTTCAAGGGCAGAGTTCCAACCTAACTTGATGTTCGACCATATATTTTGGCCTTTTTGGGAGAACCATTCTTTGGTTTCCTCCCACTTTTCACCGAGCCAACTTGTCAATGAAGACCAAAGATTGCCTCCAATTTCAAGCGCGTCATTCCAACCTGTTTTAATATTGGACCAGATATTATGGCCTTTTTGAGAAAACCATTCTTTCGTGTCTTCCCATTTTTCACCAAGCCAACCAGTTAAAGAGGACCAGAGATTGCCACCTGTCTCTAAAGCGTTGTCCCAGCCAGTTTTAATGCCAGACCAGATGTGGCCGCCTTTTTCTGAGAACCATTCTTTCGTGCTTTCCCACTTCTCAGATAACCAACCTGTTAAAGATTGCCACAAATCACCACCCGTTTCAATCGCTGTATTCCAACCATTTTTCAAACTGGACCAGAGATTGCTTCCTTTTTCAACAAACCAACCAGAAGCATTTTCGTAAGTTTCACCTAACCAGCCAGTTAAAGAGTTCCAAAGATCTCCGCCAGCTCCTATAGCAATGTTCCAACCTTCTTGAAGGGCATCCCAGAATTCTTGACCTTGTTCAGAGAACCAACCAGTGATAGTATCAAAACCACTCTTAATATCTTCGCCAGCTTCAGAAATATTTTCTTTCCAAGAAGAAACGGCATCGCCAATATCTTCACCTATCGCTTTAAATGGGGTAGCAATCCATTCACCGATGTTCTCAAACCAGCCATTAACAAGCTCTTTCCAATCCGTTTCTGTAAAGAAATCTTCAACTTTGCCCCAGCCTTTTTTGAAAGCTCCAATAAGTTCATCGGTTTGATTGCCTATCCAAGTGCCAATTCCAGAAGCTTGTGAACCTACATCTTGCCAAAAACTATTCCAATCATCTTTTATAAAGCTTTTAGTTTTTTTATACCATTTTTCTGAATTAGAATAAACATGGCCACTAGATAAATTTACTTCGTCTGCTATATCTTTATTATTTTTTCTAACTGATTTACGTATATCACCAGTTTTTCCCTCAGCAGTATCTATCGCATCATCATAAGCATCTTCGATTTCTCTAACTCGCTTATCGTGTTCTTTTTGATCAATCTCGCCATAAGCAAGTAAATCATCAGCTTGAACAACATCATCTTCACGTTGTTTTTTAGCTTCTTTTTTAGCTTTTTTCTCTGCTTTGACTGCATCTTTAATAGCCTCACTTGCTTGTTGTGTATCAATAGCACCTGTGTTAGCGTTCATTCTTGATAAAATAGCTTGTTGCTCTTTTTGTCCTTTCGCAATACTTTCGGTTGTGATACGATTACGTTCATCCAATTTAGCTTTTAGGTCTTTCTCTTCTTGAGCTGTAAGTTTCCCGTCGTTAAATTGTTTTAGTTCTAATTCTTCGATTTCTTGGTTTAGCTCTTCAAGTCGTTTGACTTTTTCATCAGAAGCCTCTTGGTTCTTGTCAATCATGTCTTGTTTTTCTTGAGCTGTAAAGGCTTCACTGTTTTCAAGCATATTATTCAATTCATCAGATACTTTTTTATTGCGTTTTTGAACTTGTTTTAAAGCTTCTTCTCCAGCTTTTTGAACTGATATTTCAAGTTTTTCACGCATATCGTCTGTAATTTTGCCGTGGTTTAGTTTAATATCTGATAACACACGCGTTGTATCTTCTGAATACTTCACATATTTACCAAGTGCTTTTTCAGTTTCTTTAGAGACGCCTTTGCCTAATACTTTTGTTGTATCAGTGGCTTTATCAGAAGCTGTTCCTACTTTTTTCATAAAACTTTCAAAACTATTACCAGCTCTTTTAAGCAAATCATCGTCGTCTAAATCTTCATAACCTTTTTTAAAATTTGTAAAGAAATCATCTTTAACAGTTTTGCCCGTTTGGGAAAACCAACCACCTAACTTTTTAAGTTGATCAATGGTACCATCAGCAAATGTTTTAATAGTATCTCCTATGCCATTTACTCCGTCTCTAAACCATCCTATTTTGTCATACGCTTTTTTAAATACTGAACCTAATAACGTTATTGCAGTAAGTGCTATCCCTATAGGTCCTGTGGCAAATTTTAAGACACCTTTTCCTAAAACTTTGATACTTCCACCTAAAAATTGTGACGCTTGTCCTAACAGACCAAGTTTACCATTAGCTTTACCTGCAGATTTTCCAAAGAAGCTAAACATACCAGCTGAACCTTTTGCACTTCTACCTGATGTAATTATAGAAGTTGCAGCACCTTTATTTGCAGCAGCATTTATTGCAGCTTCTGCTGAATTTTCTGCCATTCTTCTATTTAAATGAGCATAACCAGATGTAGCACCTTGAACTGCTCTTAATAATAGACCGACTCCTAAAGTAACTGGACCGATTGCTGCAGTTAATCCCATAAGTCCTGCTATTGCAACTTTTGCTCCTTTAGGTAATTTGTTTAAAAAATCCACGCCAGATTTCAAACCACTTACCATTCCAGATAAGGCAGGTTGGATGGTTTCAAATATTGATAAACCAAGTTCTTCTGCCGCCGAACGAAGTTCTCTTAAACTACCGCCTAAACCTTTTTCCATCGTTTTAGACATTTCTTTCGCTGAACCTTCACTACCATCAATTGCCTTACTTAACTTCTTATAGTCCTTTTCAGAAGCATTAACAATAGCCAAAGCTCCACTCATAGCCTCTTTACCAAATATAGTACTTGCAGCAGCAGCTTGTTGGTCTTTAGATAATCCGCCTAATTTTTCTCTTAGTTGTCCCATTACGTCGCGCATAGGCAGCATTTCTCCGCTACTATCAGTTATAGAAATACCAAGTTCTTCCATTTTTTCTTTCATAGCTTTAGTAGGTTTAGCTAGATTAGTAAACATTGTACGGAGTGCTGTACCAGCTTTTTGACCTTTCACACCAGCATTACTCATTAAACCAATTGCTACAGAAGTATCTTCAATACTGTATCCTAAAGCGCCAGCTACTGGGGCAGCATATTTAAATCCTTCACCCATCATTTGAACATTTGTGTTTGCATTTGCACTAGAAGAAGCTAACACATCTGCAAAATGCCCACTATCTTTTGCTTCAAGTCCAAAAGCTGTTAAACCATCTGTAACAATATCTGAAACTGCACCTAATTCTTCACCAGATGCAGCAGCTAAATTCATAATGCCCGGTAAACCTTTAATCATATCTTGCGACTTCCAACCCGCCATTGCCATGTAATTCATAGCTTCAGCGCTATCAGAGGCACTAAATTTAGTAGTAGCTCCCATTTCACGGGCCTTTGCTTTTAAGGCATCTAAGTCTTTACCAGTAGCTCCTGAAATAGCTTGAACTTTTCGCATACCATCGTCGAATTCGACACCAAGTTTACTTGCATATCCCATAGCGCCTACAATAGGTGTAGTTACATACATAGACATATTACGGCCTACATTACGCATACCTTGAGACATTCTTCCGAATTTATCTGACATTTTTTCTAAATGATCTTCATTTTTGGTGAACGTACTATTCGCAATCATTTGTTCTTTATTGAATTTTTTAAACTCTTGTTTTGTTTGGTCTATACTTCTTTCAAGATTATTCATCGCTGTTTTTTCTTTATTAACAGCTTTTTCTGCATTTGCAACATTCTTTGGATAATCTTTAATAGTTTTAGAAAGTTTTCTATGTTCTTGTTCTGCTTTTTTAACTGCATTATTGGATTGATTATATGATGCTTTAACTTTTTTATTTTCTTCCTCAATGAGTTTATAAGATTGTCGTAGTTTTTTTACATTAGCTGTTTCTTCTTTATGGCTGGCAATTAATTTACGATGCACTTCTCTTTGTTGTTTAGTGGCATTAGAAGCTTGTTTAATTTGTTCAGTGGAAGCTTTTCCTGAATTTCTCAACCTTTGTTCTGCGTTTCTTAATTCATCTAGTTTTAGTTTAGCTTTAGTTTTTTCAGCATTTAATTGAGATTGTTTAGTTTTAGCTTTTTGAAGTTCATTATCTGATTTTTTTAATTCTTGATTGGATTTACGTAAAGCATCATCATATTTTTTATGAGCATTAGCTAATTCTTTCACTTTTTGTTCTTGTTGTTTAATACTTCCTGTAGCTTTTTCGTATGAATCTTTAACATTTTTTAACTCAGTTTTAGCTTGATCATACAAACGTTTTTGAAGTTTCATTTTATTGTTTAAGCCATCTAAGCGAGTTTGATATTTTTGAGCAGACTGTTCAGTTTTTCCAAACGCAGACATATTTGCTTTTATTTCTGAATTCATTACGCCCATTTGTCTTCTAAACCCTCTCATGCCTTCTTCAACGCCAGAGTTATCCATCGTATTCTTAATCGTTAAGCCATCTATATTGTCCATTTAAAATCCTCCTTTCTAGCCAAATAGTTTGGCCAAGTTTCTACCAGTAATTACTTCTTGCTCTTCTTTTTGTTTTTCTTTTTTGTCATCACCATTTAAAATGTCTAACAATTGAAAATACGGTTGTTCCTTAACTTCTGTTAAAGTCCAACCGTATGTTTCCATGCAAAACCTCTGTATTTTCTTAATATTTGATAAAAGCTCTTTTATTGAGACTGGCTTTCTTTCTTTCCCTCTTGCTGTCCTTCATTTTCTTCACTTTCTCCATCTTCTCCGCTGATTTCTTGAAACACTTCCTCTAATGCTTTTGAGTATTGTTTTGTCCCCATATTGTTTAAAATGTCTTCTTCGGTTAAACCTTGTTCAGAGAATAAACTCACAAAAAATTCACGTTCCATTTGACGCATTTTTTTCACATTTGGTTCATCTTTCTTTGCTTCTAATTCTCTTTTTTCCATCCACGCATAAAAATTTTCTGCTTCTCCCATAGTGATTAGCTCTTTTGAATAGCTTTCTTTCTTACCAGTTTTTTGATTTTTAATTTCAAATTTAATCATGTTTAATTACTCCTTTAATTTTTATTTGCAAATAAAAAGAGGGCATATAGCCCTCAATAGTAGTTATTCTTCTGGTTCTTCTGGCTCATATTCTGTGACAGTTACTGAACATTTAGCAGTTTTACTACCATCCTCCGTGGTAACTGTTATATCTGTAGTGCCTGCTTTAACAGCTGTAATTTTGCCATTGCTGTCCACAGTAGCTACTGCATCATCTGATGATATATAAGTTACTTTTTTGTTAGTAGCAGTAGATGGTGAAACTGTCGCGTTCAACGTTTCATTCGCACCTACTTCTAAACTTGTACTTTCTTTGTTTAACTTCACACCTGTTACTGCAATTGGTTTTGTTTTAAATGCTGGAACATCTACTTTCTCTGATTCTTCATTTTCATTTTTACGTGATACTTGGTAAGTACCTTTTGGGTAATCAGTGTTTGCATCTAAACTGTTGATAGTCAATTCTGCTTTACCTTCAACATATTCTTCACTCTTAACGAGTTCTTCATCTTTATACAGGTTTAATGTATCTGCCATCACACATCACTCCATCTAATAGTAATTTGATGCTCTCCTAAAGGAAAATCCTTCATATCATCTGATAATCTTTCGTAAGTGTATATTGCAGTTTCATTTCCTCTTGCATTTACTGCAGCTTTTATCATTTCCATTAAAATAATAGAATCTCTACCACGTTGAGTGTGAGGTATAATCGTTTCATTTTTTCCCAGTTTTAATGTATCTGCCATACTTTCACCTTCTTTTTTTGAAATATAAAAACCCCTATTGAGCAGAGATAGTAGCTGACTTGCTGTTAGCTGTTATCTCTACCGTTTGGGGAATATTAGGGTGTTTCTTCTTCTGGTTTGTTTTCTGAATATCCTGGGAAAACTAAGTCGAAGAATTCATCTGATCCTTTTTCACCTATGTGATACCCAACAATCCTTGAACGTTCTTCAATCTTACGTGACATCCAATCACCGTTTAGTTTTTGTGGTTCTGGTGCTTCTTCTTCTTGTTCTTTTGTTTTCCATTCAATAGCATCTAAACTTAATGTTCCTTTAACTAACGCACAATATACTGGATCTCCTGTTAATACATCTTCTGATTCTCCAATCATAGCAACATAGGGTGCTCTAGTATCGTCGCCAATCCATGAACTACCATTATCATCTTTATCTCTACCTAATACAGTATCTAAATCATCATCAGGCACATTAAATAAATCTAATTCTGATTGAACTTCATTAGTACCTTGTTTTTTCATCCATACGCGTTTGTTTGATGCCCACATATCAACCATCTCAGGCGCTAAACCAGAAATATTAAGATTAACTGTACCGCCGTTTTCATCTTCCCATACCATTTTCTTTTTGATTTTGTCTTCGCCTTGTTCAAATACACCTACATGAATTTTCTTAAATCCTGCTACTTGTCCCATATTTTTTCCTCCTTAAAATTAAAAGAACGTATCTATTCGACACGTTCGCCTTTGTAATATTGATTTTTAGGTATACCTTTATATCTTCGTGACATAACATACCTTCTAGTCTTTTCGAAATATTTGTCTAACTCTGTTGAAACTTGTTTCATATTTTTTTGCCACATAAGATAACGAATGCGTTTAGTAATATCAATTGTTTCTTGATGATTATATGTTTCTACGTCTATTTGAAGTAAATAGGTTTCTGATAAATATTTGTCTGAAACATATGAACTTGGTTTATCATATACTGGCGTTAAAACAATAAATGGCCCACTCGTATCATCGACTTCTGTTAGTTCATAATTATAAATCCTATTATTAATTAGTGAATTGATAATAGAATCATTACTTATAATTTTCGACACGTATTTTAAAATATCCATTATTTTGTCATCTCTCTTCTAATAATAGAACGATATTTCAACTCACCAGCTTCTAATGTTTTGGCAATCACAGCATAACCTTTTGGAGTGTATTTTTTACCATCTCGTGTATAACCATGTTCGTTAAGATGAATAATGTTTTTACGATTTTTAGGACCTTCCCAATAAATCATTACTCGCCTTTTACCTGATATTGTTTTAGGTACGCCTCTTTGCATTTCATTGATAGACTCACCAGTGTCTCTAAATTCTTCAAATTGATATTTTAATTCATCTTTTACAAAGTCAGCTGCAGCAATTAAAGCCCTATCTGATTTTTCTTCCATAGCTTTTTTGCCGTATTTCATTTCCAGTTTTTTCATTACCTCTGGTATACCTTCTAATTTAACATCATATATACCATTTACTTTAGGTCTACTCATTTTCGCCAACCACCACCGTAATATAACCTGCCATAGGTTTATCAAACCTAATATCATAAATATTAAACAACTGATTCTCAAAGCGATAATCTTTTACTTTTATTGTGTGATTATACTTAGGGATAAACTGACGCTTTGCATCTCTCATAATAAAAGTAAAACCTTGTTCTTTGTCATTTGTTGATAAAATCTTTCTATCTTTGATCGAATTATTATATTTTTCTACTTTACAACAATATAATTCCTGGTTTTCTAAATCGCTTGGGTATGGTCCAGTTTTAACTTGCCCATAAAAACATAAATAAGTTTTAAAATTTTTAAAGTTCAATTTAATCACCAATCTTTCAATTTAAGAATAAAAGATTGTAATGCATTATCATTAAACCCTTTGCCTTCTCTTTCATATTCAACGTAACCTCTAGTTTCATAATCTCTACTAACAATATAATTAATAGCTTGTCGATATAGAGGGTATTCATTGCTATCTTTATCGTAAAAAGGGACACCACTTAAATATAATTCTGTTTTCGCAGCGTCCACTAAGTTTTCAATAAATTCATCTTCAATGTCAAAGTCTATATTCAACCATTTTTTCACTGAATTTATTTCTTCTTTATTCATTTAAACACCCCTATTCAGTGTAAATAGAAGCAGATTTAGCATTTGTTTCTACTTTAACCTTTTGGGGTGGCTTAGGGTGTTTCTTCTTCTACATTAGCAATACGGAAAGCACTATCTAACGTACGTTGTTGATCATACCAAGCAGTTAAAACGAATAGATATTCGCCTTTTTTCACATCTTTATCTGTATCAAACGTTGTACCATTGTAGTTAATACCAAAGTAATTGAAATCTCCTATTACTGGTTTAACTGCTGCATCAGTAAATACAATTGGTTTACCAAATATTTTTTCAGCAGGAGCGTCAAAGAAATTAGTAGTACCGTTAGATAAAATATCAATAATTTTAATATAATCTGCATATCTCATATAAATCACTGAGTTATCACGATAATCTTCATGTAAATCAGCTAAGGCATTAATGATAGCTTTGTACATATTTGAACCAGTCACTTCTTTTACACTTCCATTATAAAATGACATATGTTCAATTCCAGATTTAGGGCTAGCAGCAAAAGCGTCTCTACGTTCTTTATCGGCTAATCCTGAACGTAAAGCATTCTCTACCCAACTAACTAATTCAACATCTGAACCATGAATTACAGTATCAGAAACTGCAGCAAATACTTTAAATTTGTATGTTTCGAATTTAACTGTATCACCTTTTAGTTCCATTTCTTTAGCTGTTTCTGTATCTGTAATAAAATCATCGTCATCCAGTGTGTATGAGATACGAGGAATTTCTAATCCCTTAATATTTGTTAGACGCGCTTTTTCTCGCAACTGATTTCGAGCGAAAGGTTCTGAAACTAACTCTTTTGATAATGTAGTAGGTAAGAATTTGTCTCCACCTGTATCATTATCAGTTGGTAACGCATGCAATAAACGTTGTGCTTGTTCAGAAGGTTTACTGTATTCTTTTGGATTTAAGGCATGACGGTAAAATTCAGCTTTCGCTTTAATAATTTGATTTTCTTCATTTAATGACTGATATGCGTTTGTTTTATCTTTGAATTTACTTTGTTCTTTTTGTTCAATCTCTTTTACTTGAGATTCTACGATATCGTAACGTTGTTGTAATCCTGCTTTTTCTTCTTTTAATTGATTAACACTTTCCATATCAACATTCGGATTACTTGCCTTTTGACTTAATTCGTTATTTTTATCTTTTAGTTGTTCACCAATCATACCTAACGATTGTTTAAGTTCATATAATGTAGTCATATGTTATTCCTCCTAGAAATTGTATATTGTTTTTAAACTTTTACATTCTTTAATGATTTGTTCCCTTGCTTCTTTTTCCTCTGGTGACATAGTGTTTTTAGGTGTTTCAACCGTTTCTTTAATACCTTCAACATTAGTTATTTTGTCCACGTCTTTTTCTATATTTTCAGGAACGTGTTTAAATGTTTGATATATATCATTCGAAATACTAGCAGCTATTTCGCTAGCACCTAACATTTCATCCGCTAAACCCTTTTCTAATGCTTCATCTGCCGTTAACCATGTTTCGGCTTCAAGCATTTGTTTTAACTCATTTTCTGATAAATTGGTTGCTTTATCTAAATAGGCGCTGTTACTAGATTGATCTGTTTTATCTAATAATTCAGCTGTCTCTCTTAAATCTTTCGAATTACCAATTGTCATAACCCATGAATTATGAATCATCATCAAACTGTTTTTGTGCATAAAAATAGTGTCACCGCTCATTGCGATAACACTTGCAATTGATGCTGCTAGAGCATCTACATATATATTCACTTTTGCTTTATGCATTTTTAACATGTTATAAATCGCATGTCCTTCAAATACGTTTCCACCAGCTGAGTTAATATGAACATCTATTTCTGAAACATTATCTAATTGATCTAACTCTTTTTTGAAATCAATGGATGTTACATCTGTTTCATCCCATTTATTAGATACAATATCTCCATAAATGTATATTTCACCTTTATTCTCCGCCTTTTTCTTCATCTGAAAGTAAGTTTTTTTCTTGTTCATTACTGTCACCTCCTTTCAATGTGTGTCTTTGTTCTGGAGGTGTATCAATTGGATATAAATCTCCGCTAATTAACGGAGTATCACCACCTTCAACAGGAGGTAAATCTTCCCATAATCGAATGTCGTTAACTGTATAATAGCCACTACGCACAGCTTTAAAGTAAACTTCTGCTTGTGTTTTACTATCTGCACGTAAGAACGATTTAACATTAAATTTGAAGTAATACCCCATAGTCCGTCTATACTTAGTTAATAATTTTCGGTTAAATTCTTCTTCATACTGCTTAATAATTGGTAGTAAAGTGTGTTGTAAATAGTAACGGTCAAGTTCTTCATTTGAGTTAAATGTTATTGCATTATTTGCATTCAAAAACACCGATGGTATTTGAAACACATTTGCAATACGTTCACGTGTTAAATTTTCTGTAGCTACAATGTCCTCAGATACATATTTTTTATCTAGTGGATCAATTTCAACGCCTGGTTCTTGAAATAAAACGCCGCCATTTTCTTCATAAAAATCTTTGAAGTTTTGAACGACTGATTTTCTCTTGTCATCTGATACATTCGTACCATATTTAAGCACAAAGGATTCTGGTTTCTCCATCTCTTTTAAATTAAAATTTCGAATAGCATTGTCAAAATCAGTAGTATTCTTTAAGACATCTACTGGGCTAATTCCTTGTACCATATTCGAACCAACAATGTGTTTGAAATGCATCATGTCTGTATTGTGAACAATTAATTTATTATCTGTTGCTGCGTGAATACTGTAATAAATGTCTTTCGATGTACTCTCAATTAATATTTCAACGACATCCGGGTTGATTAAATAAAGCCTGTTAGGTTGATGATATATATCACGTTCAATTAATACATATGCATTTCCTTTTTCATTACGACACGTTTCAATTTGATTAATAAAGTCAAAACTACTAATTGAGCCATTAGGACTATCTGTAATAAGTAATGAAATGTCATTGGTTACTATCTCATAATTTTTATAGAGCTTTATAGGTATACTCGCCATTGAATTCGATAATTTAGTGATAGCTGCAAATATTGTTTCATTAGTTTCTAAAGTGTTACTGATAACACCCCAAAAGTTTTTATTACGCCAGGGTGAAAAATCATAAAGTTTTTCCTTGCTTTGATCTACCCAATTATCTATCAATTTTTGTTTAACTTTACTAATTATATTTTGTTTAGCGATTGTCTTCACCTCCTAGCTCAGAAGTTCTTTCATACTAATAAATTCAATATTGCCATTGCCAGCGTCTGTTACAACTTTATTCATGATGTCTGTGTACGTATTTAATAACGCTGCAAAACCATCAATTTTACGATAGCGATTTTGTTTTGTTGGTAACCAATTATCATTACGGTCTTTAGTTAACTGAACATTATTGATATACCAACGCATCATCGGATTATTATTAAAAATAACTTTGCCATCTAAAAATAATTCATTTAAATCTTTTAATGCGGGGCTCAAAGTAATTGCACCTTGTCTTGTTTCCTCTGTTTCAAATCCATAATTTTTCAATTCTTGATTTAATTTAAAAGCATTAGCTCTGTCGTAAGTTATTTTTTCAACCGGGTAATGTTTATTCATTTCAATTATCCAATCGTACACTTTTTGATAGTCTACATATTGTCCCGGCGTTATCGTTAAATAGCCTTCTTCTTCCCAATCTCTAAAAGGTATCTTTTCGTTTGCATATTTAACACGTTCTTCTGGCACCCAAGAATGAGAAATGACAGCTATATTTCCATCATCAAGTGCAAACGTTGCACAAGCTGAAGTGAAATCTTGCGTTTCAGACAAATCATAACCTATAGTACATGGTTGACCTTCTAATTCTTCTAAATTAATAACCTTGTTATTCTTTTTAAGCGTTTCATAATCAAGGAAACTCATTTCATCATTATTAACAAATATATTGAAACGTTTAGTAATAAAATCTCCACGCTCAGCAGGAACTCTCTTAGCTTTTTCCCAATCTTCTTTCATATCCTCTAAATCAATAGACACCCCTAAATTTGGATTTGCTTTCACCCAATTTTCAGGATTATCTAAATCATCATCTTGGTCCAATGAGGCTAAATAATAGAAAGTTCTTTCATCTTCAACAATACCGTCTAATATATCTTTACCGGCTTCTACCATATCGACTAATGGTCCATCTAATTGATAACCAGCAGTTGTGATATAAACTAATAGTGGTTGCTTTCTAGATTGTCTAGAGTTCTTAATAACAGATATTAATTTATAGTCTTTATATTCATGAATTTCATCAAAAACCCCTATATGAGTATTCAAACCATCTAATTTTTCACTATCAGCTGCTTGTGGTTCAATTTTAGAATTTGTTTTATCGTAATAAATAGCATCTCTTCTTGCTCTAAATTGCTTATTTAATTTAGGAGAAGCTTTTACCATCTTAGTTGACTCATCAAATAATAATCTTGCTTGTTTCATACCATTTGCTAATAAAACAACATCTGCTCCAGGCTCACCGTCTTCTGATACACCAAAATTAGTTAACCCAGATATAAGTGTCGTTTTACCGTTTTTACGACCAACAAATACAACACCTTCCTTAAAACGACGTAAGCGTGTTTCTTTGTCAACCCAACCGAATAAAGAACCAATGATAAAATGTTGCCAAGGTTGCAAAATTAATTGCCCATATGACCCTTTTGAGGGTTTACAAAACTTTTCAATGAATCTTATTGGTTTATGGCCTTTTTCTTCATCGAATTCCCATCTATGATTATTGCTTTTTAGGTAATCTAAATGTCTTTGGCATTCTTTTTTTACATAATTATTGGTAGTTATATTATTTTTAACTACTTGTTGCGCATACCATGTAGTAAGAAGCTTAGGTGACGGCTTATTTAACACTTTAATACTCACCGAACCCCTCCTCTTCTTCTACAATTTTTTCTCTTTGAGCTGCTGTAAGCCCTAATGACTTTAAAAGGTTATTAAGCGTTTGAACTGTTTTAGTTAATTCTATACTTAATGGGTTCTTAACCAAGTTAGTTGCTCCAGCTTTATTTGTGTGTTCATACATAAGATTTGATTCTTTTAACTCATCTCTCAAACGACAATAGAATTCATACGTTTCTAAATATAAATTTATTAAAATGTCATCAGATGTTTTATATCCGTCTATATAGCTTACAAGCTGTTTTTTTGTTAATTGCAAAGTGTACCCCCCTTTCATGGGTTATGACAATTGGTAATTCGAAAGATTTAAGAGAGACAGCTGAAT
>RWZG01000013.1_pt1 | contig 54362 bp, 37 predicted proteins | sample 2187661 | NCBI WGS metagenome assembly RWZG01 (sample SAMN10531869, study PRJNA481165) | viral metagenome | isolation source: viral particles purified by filtration and ultracentrifugation from about... | host: Nasonia vitripennis 12.1 | place: USA:Tennessee | collected 2011-04-01 | reverse complement strand
ACCAACACCAACACCAACACCAACACCAACACCAACACCAACACCAACACCAACACCAACACCAACACCAACACCAACACCAACACCAACACCTCTCTATATTTATAAAAAATATTAAAACCAATTCAAAACCATATTGAGTGGTATATCCATATTTTGCGAAGCTCCTCGCAAACGAATATGTACTTTTTTGTCGGTGAAAAATATATTGGAAAGCGCTACGTAAAATAAAAGAAGGAAACTTTAAAAAAATAATAGAAATAAATAAACTAAAGCGAATAAATGCTATGTAGGGATACAAAAATTGATAGAAAATATCATCTACATAATAAGATGGCTAAACAATCGACTCAAAAAATATAATTCAATCTTTAGTAAAAGTTTACCTGTTTCGATAACAATGGCTTCTATTACATTGATTTTTGGTACGTTACCACTTTTATTTATACCTAAAATTATAATGTTGAGTGAATTGTTATTTGTTTTTTTATTTTTTACGTTGATAATAATGTTTTTTGTACTTGGTAAGTTAGGTAAATTTTTAGCATTAATTATTATGTTTTTCCTGTGGGGTAATTGGCATGGAGTTAACATTATTAATCATGTTAATTATCTATCTAACCAAAATAATGATATTGATGTGGTTATTATTGGTACTCCTTTGAATAACAAAGAGCAAAAAATCAAAGTACGTATTGAAAAAATTAACAACCGTATTGTTTTTCCGCCTTTATATGCTACATGGAAAACAAAAGAATCTGTTTGCGCAGGGCAATCTTGGCGAATCAATGGTAAAGTAAGGCCATTGCACAGCTCACTAAATGAAGGTGGATTTAATCTACAACGCTACTATTTAGCTAATAGAATTATAGGGGTTTTGAAAAGCCAAAAAGTAAAACCATTACAAATGAGGTGTTCTGTAAGGCAAAAAATCATTTATAACTACATGGAACTAATTAATCCATTGTCTAATAAAGGAGTTATTTATGGGTTAATGTTTGGTGATAGAAGTTTATTAGCCGCAGATCAAGCCTATTTACTACAGAAAACGGGCTTAACACATTTAATGGCCATATCAGGTTTGCATATTGGCTTAGCTTACTTGTTTGGCATTTTTATTACTCGAGGAATTCAATATTTTTTACCAATAAAATATATCAATGAAATACTACCAACAGTAATAGGTTTGGGGTTAGCTGTTTTTTATGCGTGGATCTCGGGGTTTGCTATCCCTGCGACTCGAGCATTATTTGCCTTACTATTATGGATATATATTAAAAATAAACCAGCAAGGTATTTTGTTTGGCAATGGGCTCTTTGGAGTATAGCGGGAATATTATTATTTGATCCATTGGCGATTTTGTCAGATAGTTTTTGGTTGTCTAGTTTCGCTGTTCTAGCCATTCTTTATTGGTTATCGATATTTCCACTACCATATCATTTAGCTAAAGGTGTTCAGGGAAAAATTATAGGATTAATACACTTACAAATTGGCTTACTAGTATTACTTATTCCAATGCAACTTATCATATTTAATGGTATTAACATAATGGGTTTAGTGGCTAACCTTTGGTTTGTCCCGCTCGTTTCCTGGTGTGTTGTTCCTGCTATTTTTGTCGTATTTTTAGTGCCAATAGAAGTAGTTCAGCAGTCGCTTTTATATGTGATAGATAGCGTTATAGCCTTAGGACTAAAACCATTACCTTATTTAAGTACTTTTTGGTCAGAATTCATCAATGTCCCCTATTATTTATTCTTAATATGTTGGCTAAGTATCATTGTCGTTTTATTTAAGTGGTATAAGCGTTATTTCGGGCTTGTTAGTTGTGTGGTTATTTTGATTTTCTTAGAAAGGGGAAGTGGTAAACAATTCAAAGAAGGCTGGAGAATGACGGTATTAGATATCGGACACGGTTTGGCAGTTGTGATAGAACAAAATAATGTGGCATTACTCTATGATACAGGTAATGCATGGAAAGGGGATAGCAATGCACAGCGTCAAATTATTCCTTTCCTTAAATATCATGATATAACCCCAATTGGAGTAATTTTAAGCCATAATCATTTAGATCACACTGGAGGGGCTAATTATTTAATCCAGCAATATCCATGGCTAAGTGTAAGAAGTAGTTTTGGGCCACAAAAAACTTCGGCATACAGGAAAAAAAATAATAAACTTAATAAGATAAAAAATATGGCTCACCTTCCATGTTTTAAAGGTCAAAAATGGCGGTGGGGAATATTAACTTTTGAAGTATTATGGCCTGAAAAGTTAGCGCCAATATCGCATAACAATGATTCTTGTGTCATTCAATTAACGGATGGCTACCATAAAATTTTATTAACAGGGGATATCGAAAAACAAGGGGAGAAATCACTTGTTGAAATGTACAAAAATCGATTACGTTCGACTCTTCTTTTCGCTCCACATCATGGAAGCAGCACTTCATCAACAGATTTATTGTTAAGAAATGTTCAACCTTCAATGGTGGTAGTATCATCAGCAAGGTATAGTGCATGGAAAATTCCATCTCCAAAAGTCTATTTTAGATATAAAAATAGTAACATTAAATGGTTAAATACAGCAGAAGATGGGCAGTTAACTTTATGGTTTAAAAAGGAAAAAATTCAGATTTCGCGTTATCGCTATGAAATTCAGCCCCGCTGGTATCATCTGTGGTTTGGCTTACCGCTATTTCCCGAGTAGAATAGTGCGCTTACATTAAGTCTGGTAATTAAAAGTATGAATGATAAAGACCTTTCGACAAAACAAACTTTTCGTCGCTTGTGGCCAATAATAGCGCCTTTTAAAGCGGGTTTAATCGTTGCAGCAATAGCACTTATCATAAACGCAGCAGGTGACGCGTTTATGATTTCTTTATTAAAACCTTTATTGGATGAAGGCTTTGATAAGGCAGATAATGACGTTTTAAAATGGCTTCCGCTCGCGGTGTTAGGATTAATGGTTGTTCGTGGTGGGTCTAGCTTTGTTTCAACCTATTGTGTTTCGTGGGTTGCAGGTAAAGTCGTGATGAACATGCGCCGTAAATTATTTGGTCATATGATGGGAATGCCGGTTAGTTTTTTTGACCAGCAATCTACAGGAACACTGTTATCTAGGATTACCTATGACTCAGAACAAGTTGCATCATCTTCTTCTGGGGCATTAATTACAATTATCCGGGAAAGTGCTTATATCATCGGGTTGTTTGCGATGATGTTTTATTATAGCTGGCAACTTTCCCTTATTTTAATCGTGATCGCTCCTGTTGTATCAGTCACTATTCGTATTGTCTCCAAACGTTTTCGTAAGATCAGTAAAAACATGCAAACGGGTATGGGGCATGTGACGGCTAGCGCGGAGCAGATGTTAAAAGGCCATAAAGAAGTTTTAATTTTTGGTGGGCAGAAAGTTGAGACTGAGCGCTTTAATAAAGTCAGTAACAATATGCGCCGCCAAAATATGAAAATGGTAACCGCTTCAGCAATTTCAGACCCTATTGTTCAGTTAATTGCATCATTTGCATTAGCATTTGTCCTATATGCTGCGAGTTTTCCTGAAATTCGTGATCAGCTAACTTCAGGTACAATTGCTGTTGTATTTTCATCAATGTTTGCATTGATGCGTCCGTTAAAATCATTAACGAATGTTAACTCTCAATTCCAACGTGGTATGGCGGCTTGCCAAACTTTATTTGCTATCTTAGATTCTGAACAAGAGAAAGATAACGGAACCAAAGTACTTAAAGAAGTTAAAGGTGATATTAAATTTGAGCATGTCACCTTTACCTATGCAACCAAAGAGCATCCTGCGTTAGACGATGTTTCGTTTACTTTGCCAGCAGGAAAATCAGTTGCTCTAGTTGGGCGATCAGGCTCAGGTAAATCCACAATTGCAAATTTGATTACTCGTTTTTATGACATTGATGAAGGGTCTATTCAAATTGATGGCCATGACATCCGCGAATACACATTGTCTTCATTACGTAGCCAAGTCGCGTTAGTTTCTCAGCATGTTTATCTATTTAACGATACGATAGCGAATAATATTGCTTATGCAACAGATGGTAGCTACAGCCGTGAGCAAATAGAGAAAGCTGCAGAAATGGCCTATGCAATGGATTTCATTGCTAAACTTGAAAAAGGTCTAGATACCGTTATTGGCGAAAATGGTGTGATGCTTTCTGGCGGACAACGTCAAAGAATAGCGATTGCTCGAGCACTTCTACGTGACGCTCCAATTCTTATTCTTGATGAGGCGACGTCTGCACTAGATACAGAGTCTGAACGTGCTATTCAAGCGGCCCTCGACGAGTTACAGAAAAATAGAACATCTTTGGTCATTGCCCACCGGTTATCGACGATAGAAAATGCGGATGAAATATTAGTTGTACAAGATGGACGAATCATTGAACGTGGTAACCATGCATCGCTATTAGCTCAAGATGGTGCATATTCACAATTACATAGTATTCAATTTAAACAATGATAGAACGTATTTGGTCTGGTAAATCATGGCTGTATCTCTTATTACTGCCGTTATCTTTCCTTTATGGGTTAGTAACGGTAATTAGAGATATGGTTTATAAAATCGGGCTAAAACGTTCATGGAAAGCCCCAATTCCAGTAGTAGTGGTTGGAAACCTGACTGCGGGGGGAAATGGTAAAACCCCTGTTGTTATCTGGTTAGTGGAATCACTTACTAAAGAAGGCTACCGTGTAGGGGTTGTTTCTCGAGGTTATGGTGGTAAATCTGAAAAGTACCCGCTGATACTCGATGAAACAACGACAACTGAAGTTGCAGGAGATGAGCCCGTATTAATTTTTCATCGTACTAAATCTCCTGTAGCGGTTGCCCCCAAGCGTAGTGATGCAGTTAAAGCCTTATTAGAGAAATTTCCATTAGATGTGATTATTACTGATGATGGGTTGCAACATTATGCTTTGCAACGTGACTACGAAATTGTCGTTATTGATGGTCAACGTCGGTTTGGTAATGGTTGGTGGTTACCTGCAGGGCCTATGCGCGAAAGGGCTGGGCGTTTGAAAAGTGTTAATGCTGTTGTTGTTAACGGCGGTGAAGCTCAAGAAAATGAAGCCTTAATGGCCCTTGAAGGTGATGTTGCTTGTAACCTTGTTAGTGGGGAAAAACGAGCGGTTACACAATTACCTGCGGTTATCGCAATGGCAGGCATTGGTCATCCACCTCGTTTTTTTACCTCATTAGAAAACAAAGGGGTAGACGTCATTAACACTCATGCTTTTGCTGACCACCAGTCATATGAATTAAAACAGCTTTCACGGTTAGTTAAAAATGAACAAAACTTATTAATGACTGAAAAGGATGCGGTGAAATGCCGTGCTTTTGCTCAGCCGAATTGGTGGTTCCTGCCAGTCCAAGCACAATTACAGACAACTGATGCTGAAAAAATCTTAAGCGGAATAAAAAAACTTATCACAAATAACAAAAAAACTTGTCTATAACGTTTCTCTGTGATAATAATATCGCCAATGTGATATAGATCCACTTATTATGTATCTAGATGCAATACATTGATAATTGGATTTTATACTAGCTTAAATTTCACGCTCCGTTCTTTAGTTAGTCTTCATATCCTCGCACAATCTACACTGTAAAGTCGTTGTCACTGCGTTTTGTCATCATAATGTCAAAATAGACTGCTAACTTCGCAGTAGATTTGCGGTGTCTGAAATCTACATATATGAGCGTTATAAAATATGCACAATGATTTGTGCGCATGAATTGGTAAAGTTTAATTACTCTTTGATGTATTAATAGATCGGCAATTTATAAATGGGAAGCAAGAAAGAGTAATGATACAAAGATAAAAAAAATATTGTTCTCAGAACAAAAGGAGTTTTAATATGAATTTTCAATTACATATGGGTCGAGTTAAATGGTTTGACGCAAAAGAAGGTTATGGTTTTATTTCCCCATTCAATGGTGGTGATGATGTGTTTGTGACAACAAAGTCAATTGCTAATAAAAAAATCAAATCATTATTCGAAGGTCAAAACGTTGAGTTCTCTGTTACTCGTAATTCGGATGGCGTAACGGCAGCTGACGTTATTGCTTATTAAATAATAAACAGAACAATTTCTCCTGCTTATCCTCTCATCTCCTGCAGGAGATCTTATTCAGGAAGATTAAAGTTAACGGTGATATCTGCATGTGATATCCTGACTCCAAGTGAGTTAAAATCCATTCGGGAGAAAACATGGATCACCGTTTACTTGAAATCGTTGCCTGTCCTGTATGCCACGGCAAATTGAGTTATAACAAAGAAAACCTTGAACTTATCTGTAAGTTTGATCATCTAGCCTATCCCATTCGTGATGGCATTCCTGTATTGCTAGAAAATGAAGCGCGCCCTGTTTCATTAGATGAAGGCCAGTAATCATCATGTTTACGGTTATTATTCCTGCTCGTTATGCGTCAACACGTCTACCTGGTAAACCTTTGGCCGATATCCATGGCAAACCGATGGTTGTTCGAGTGATGGAGCAAGCTATTAAATCGGGGGCGAGTCGAGTGATAGTTGCGACAGATCACTCTGATGTTGCTAAAGCGGTGATTGAAGCAGGTGGTGAAGCTTGTATGACGGATCCAGATCATCAATCTGGAACTGAAAGATTGGCTGAAGTTATTGATACTTACGCTTTCTCTGACAATGAAATCATCGTGAATGTACAAGGTGATGAACCTTTAATTCCACCTGAGATTATTAGCCAAGTTGCTCATAACCTTCGGGGGAGCAAAGCTGAAATGGGGACACTAGCTGTGCCTATTTATGATGCCCATGAAGCATTTAACCCAAATGCTGTGAAGGTTGTTATTGATCACGAAGGTTATGCATTGTATTTTTCTCGGGCAACCATTCCTTGGGATAGAGACAACTTTGCGAAAAGCCAAGACACGATAGGTGATACCTTTTTACGTCATATTGGTATATACGCCTATCGTGCAGGGTTTATTCGCCGTTATATTAAGTGGGAAGCAAGTCCATTAGAAAAAATCGAAATGTTAGAGCAACTTAGGGTGCTTTGGTATGGAGAGAAAATTCATGTGGATGTTGCGAAAACTACGCCAGGCGCTGGTGTTGATACCCCTGAAGATCTTGAACTAGTTAGAAAGCAATTTATTCCGTAGTAAGCATTTTCCTGATAGCGGGAATGGCCAATATGCGATTTAGCTAAATGAAAGGTGTAATCTCAATAGATTACACCTTTTTTGTTACTATTCAGCGGTAACAACTTCAGGCGTGGCAAGTTGCTCTTCTAACGTTTGTGTATTATTGGGTTTTAAATGCCACCAAAGCGTACCAAGAAATTCATACCAAGCACGTTCACTATGACCGAAGTAATACGAGGAAGGGATATATTTCTCCCATGGATTGATTTCACTCGTGATAACTAACTGATTTGCAGGGGCTGGGAAAGGGTTCATTCCCCGTTGAGTAAACATAGTCATCGCTCGAGGTAAATGGTTAGCAGAAGTTACTAATAAAAAAGGCGATTTCCCAATAATTTTTTCAACTTCATAAGCTTCTTCTTGTGTATCTTTGGGTTCAGTGAGTGGGATCGTATCCTGTGCAGGAACCCCCAAGGATTGAGCGACTTGTGCGGCAACTTCGGCACTGCTGATAGGGCTACTTGCTTTACCACCAGTGAAAATGAGTTTACTGCCGGGGTGGTTAAGATAAAGGCGGACGCCTTCAGTCACTCTAGGTAAGCTATTATTCAATAGGTTAGAACTTGGACTCCAATCAGGGTTATATGTAAAACCGCCTCCGAGTACAACAATGTAACGTACCTCTTGAGGTGGAGTTTCAGTGATAAGTTCATAGCGTTTATTAAATTGCTTTTCTGCAGGAGCAAGCAAAGTATCTGAAATAGGCTGTAACCCTAATAGGGTTATTAAAACTAAACTTAGGGTAGCAAATGCTTTCCCACAACGTTGCCAGCGCGTGAACCAAAGCAAAAGTAACCCGATAAACCCGACGATGAGCAATAATGGTAATGGCATCAATAGCGAACCAATATATTTTTTTAAGAGAAATAACATAACTAAGCCTATTCTTAAGGGTTATCGAACAATCGTTGTGGTGGTGTTTACAGAAAAAAAACGCAATAAAGCAGCTAAATTGGCGTAAAAATAACAAATTAGTGTTTAATAGCACTAAATTGAAATTTGCTGAGTACAATAAAGTACTATGCAAAAATATAGCGATTATCTGTTATAATTCCTGCTTTAACTGTCGCTTCGCATTGTATGTGATAAGTGCAATACAATGTGAGAATATTTCTGGTTAGCATTAATTTTCCCAGTATCAGGGTGTAATCAACCATTTTACGTTTTTTCGCGACAAATTGGCGCATAAACCGCTTTAAATAATAGATGATAGGCAACCGGATAGCACATGGCAGACCGCAACTTTGATGATATTGTCGATAAATTTGCAAAAAATATCTACGGAACGACAAAAGGAAAAATACGAGAAGCGGTAGTTTGGCAAGATTTAACTCAATTATTGTGCAGCCAATTTGAAGGGAAAACCCTAAAAATACTTGATGCAGGCGGGGGAGAAGGGCATTTTTCACGCAAACTAGCCGAAATGGGACATCAAGTGATACTTTGCGATTTATCCGAAGAGATGTTGGAGCGCGCCGGTGAACTCGCCAAGGAACAAGGCATAAGCGATAACATGCGTTTTATTCATTGTGCAGCGCAAGACATAGCTCAGTATATTGATGAACCGGTTGACCTTGTTTTATTTCATGCAGTACTTGAATGGATTAGCGATCAAAAATATGCAATTGAACAACTGGTAGATATAATTAGACCTGAAGGCGTATTTTCTGTCATGTTCTATAATGCAAATGGCTTGGTGATGCGTAACGCAATTTTGGGAAATTTTCATCTTGCAACGCCACATATTCAACGTCGTCGTAAACGCTCGTTATCACCACAAAAACCGCTTTTTCCTCATCAAGTTGATGCTTGGTTGGGTGAGTGTAATATGCAAATTATCGGTAAAAGTGGTGTCAGGGTATTCCATGACTATTTACAAAGTCGGCAGTTACAGCAGAAAGATTTTCCGGCATTGTTGGCATTAGAACAGCAGTATTGCCGTGAAGAACCCTATATTAGCATGGGGCGTTATATTCATGTCATGGCACGCAAACAAATACAAAAGGACGATTTATGAGTGATTTTTCCCAGACCGTCCCTGAACTTGTGTCTTGGGCACGAAAAAATGATTTTTCGATTTCACTTCCCGCTGAACGTTTAGCATTTTTGCTCGCGGTAGCGGTATTAAACAGTGAAAGAGTCAATGGTGAAATGAGTGAAGGGGAGCTGATTGATGCCTTTCGTGAGGTTTGCAAAGGGTTTGAACAGACGACTGAATCTTTGGCGGTAAGAGCCAATAATGCTATCAATGATATGGTTCGCCAGAAGATATTTAACCGTTTTGCTAGTGACATTGTTGAAGGTAATGCAATTTACCGCCTAACCCCTTTGGGGATTGGTATCAGCGATTATTATATTCGTCAGCGAGAGTTCTCAACATTAAGACTTTCCATGCAGCTTTCTATTGTTGCTGGAGAACTACAACGTGCCGCTGAGGCTGCTGAGGAAGGGGGTGATGAATTTTATTGGCATCGTTATGTGTTTGCTCCACTAAAATATTCAGTTGCTGAAATTTTTGACAGTATTGATTTATCGCAACGCATTATGGATGAACAACAAAATTCAGTAAAAGAAGATATTGCGGCATTATTAAATCAAGACTGGCAGGCAGCTATCGCTAACTGTGAGCAATTACTCTCAGAAACATCAGGTACATTGCGTGAGTTGCAAGACACATTGGAAGCTGCAGGGGATAAACTGCAAGCGAATTTATTACGTATTCAAGAAGCCAATATGAATGCGCCAGCGTTCTCGGATTTAGTGGATAGGCTGGTTTTTGACCTGCAAAATAAATTAGATCGTATCGTTAGCTGGGGTCAACAATCTATCGATTTATGGATTGGTTATGATCGTCATGTTCATAAGTTTATCCGTACGGCCATCGATATGGACAAAAATAGAATTTTTTCTCAGCGGTTACGTCAATCTGTTCAGCATTACCTTGATAGCCCTTGGGCACTCACTTACGCCAATGCGGATCGATTATTCGATATGCGTGATGAAGAGCTTGCGTTGCATGATGAAGAAGTCATGGGTGAATTACCCCCAGAGCTTGAATTTGAAGAGTTTAGTGAATTAAATGACAAGCTTGCAGAGCTAATGGAAATTGAGTTAGCCATTTATAAAACAGAGCAGCGGCCACTCGATGTGGGCCGTGTGTTGCATGACTACTTACTGCAATACCCACAAAAACGTCATTTTGATGTTGCTCGAATTATTATCGACCAAGCTGTTAAATTAGGTATCTCAGAGGCTGATTTGGCGGGATTACCGGCAGAATGGCAAGCTATTAATGATCACGGAGCCAAGGTACAGGCACATGTCATCGACAAATATTGAACAATTTATGCCAGTTAAGCTGGCTCAAGCATTAGCTAACCCGATTTTTCCAGAGCTAGATAGCCAATTGCGTTCAGGTCGCCATATTAGTGTTGATGACCTTGATAACCACGCATTTTTAATGGATTTTCAGGAAGCATTAGAACAATTTTATGCACGGTATAACGTAGAGCTAATTCGCGCCCCTGAAGGTTTCTTTTATTTACGTCCGCGCTCAACAACCTTAATACCTCGCTCCGTGTTATCTGAATTAGATATGATGGTTGGAAAAATTCTTTGTTATCTCTATCTCAGCCCTGAACGCTTGAGTAACCAAGGTATTTTTACCTCACAAGAGTTATTTGAAGAATTGTTATCATTAGCGGATGAAAGCAAATTACTTAAATTTGTTAATCAACGTTCGACAGGTTCTGACCTAGATAAACAAAAATTGCAGGAAAAATTAAGAACATCACTCAATCGCTTACGCCGTTTGGGAATGGTGCATTTTCTGCAAAATGATTCAAGTAAATTTATTATTAGCGAATCTGTATTTCGTTTTGGTGCCGATGTACGCAGTGGTGATAACCCACAAGATGCACAGTTAAGGATGATCCGTGATGGTGAAGCTATCTCTCTTGACGGTGAATTATCACTAAAAGATGGTGATGAAGAGGATGGCGAAGAGAGTCAAGAACCGGCAGAAAGTGATGAGGATGAAGAATAATGATTGAACGCGGAAAATTTCGCTCACTGACGCTGGTGAATTGGAACGGTTTTTTTGCCCGAACCTTTGACCTTGATGAATTAGTGACCACGTTATCGGGTGGTAATGGTGCGGGTAAATCAACCACAATGGCGGCGTTTATTACTGCAATGATCCCCGATTTAACCTTACTTCACTTCCGTAACACAACGGAAGCCGGTGCGACATCTGGTTCGCGGGATAAAGGTTTACACGGGAAATTACGCCCAGGTGTCTGCTACGCTATTTTGGATGTATTAAACTCGAAGCATCAGCGTGTCATGGTGGGTGTGCGTTTACAGCAAGTCGCTGGGCGCGATAAGAAAGTTGATATTAAGCCATTTATGGTACAAGGCATTCCATTGGCGACAGTTCCAACAGAAATATTGACGGAAGTTATCGATGGGCGACAAGCTAAAGTCATTCCACTCAATGAACTAAAAGAACGTCTTGAGGAACAGGAAGGCGTTTTATTTAAGCAGTTTAGCTCAATTACCGATTACCATTCGACCCTGTTTGAATTAGGGGTTTTACCTAAACGTTTACGCTCCGCGAGTGATCGAAGCAAATATTATCGACTGATTGAAGCGTCACTATATGGCGGTATTTCTAGCGCAATCACCCGCTCATTACGTGATTATTTATTGCCAGAAAACAGTGGGGTACGTAAAGCATTCCAAGATATGGAAGCGGCTTTGCGTGAAAACCGTTTAACATTAGAAGCCATTCGTGTCACTCAATCAGACCGCGACTTATTCAAACATTTAATTAGCCAGGCGACTGATTATGTTTCTGCGGATTATATGCGCCATTCCAATGAAAGACGCATTCACCTTGATGCAGCACTAGCTGCGCGCAATGAGCTATTAGCCAGCCGTAAACAATTGCGAATTGAACAAGTCCGCAGTGTCGAAATGGCGCGTGAGTTGAATGAGCAGAATGGGGCTTCTACAGAATTAGAAGCGGACTACCAAGCAGCCAGTGACCATTTAAATTTAGTGCAAGCCGCGCTGCGTCAACAAGAAAAAATCGATCGCTATCAAGCAGACATCGAAGAACTGACTTATCGTCTTGAAGAACAAAGTGAAGTCGTTGCTGAAGCGACTGAAACTCAAGAAGAGTATGAGGCACGAGCTGAAGCCGCTGAAATTGAAGTTGATGAACTAAAAAACCAACTCGCCGATTACCAACAAGCTTTGGATGTGCAACAAACACGCGCTATTCAGTACCAACAAGCGTTGCATGCTTTAACGCGTGCTCGTGAATTGTGTCAACTTCCTGAATTATCCATTGATAATGCAGATGAATGGTTAGATACCTTCGAAGCGCGTGAGCAACAAGCAACTCAAACGTTATTAGCGCTTGAGCAAAAAATAAGTGTAGCGGATGCTGCTCATAGCCAATTTGAACAAGCCTATCAATTAGTTAAAAATATGATAGGGGAAGTTAGCCGCAGTGATGCATACCAACAAGCGCGTACATTATTACGTGATTGGTCATCTCAACAGCATTTAGCGGAGCGAGTGCAACCGTTACGTATGCAACTCTCTGAATTACAACAGCGTTTGAATAGCCAGCAAAATGCAGAACGTATGTTGGCGGAATTTTGTAAACGTCATGGGCAAAGCTATGAGCCAGATGAGCTTGACGCATTAATGGCTGAACTGGAAGCACAACAAGAGGAACTTAGTGTTGGTGTGAATGAGAGTGGCGAAAGGCGGATGCAAATGCGCCAAGAATTGGAACAAATTCGCCTGCGTATTAGCCAACTTTCATCTAAAGCTCCCGCATGGATTATGGCTCAAGAAGCACTAACACAGCTTAATGAGCAATCTCATGAAACGTTTGAGTCAAGTACTGCAGTGACTGAATTTATGCAGCAACTCCTCGAACAAGAAAGGGAAATAACGGTTGAACGAGATGAAGTTGCTGCGCAACGTAAAGATCTCGAAAAGCAAATTGAGCGGCTAAGCCAGCCAAGCGGTGCGGAAGATGGCCGCCTGTTAGCGTTGGCAGAGCGCTTTAATGGTGTTTTGTTATCTGAAATTTATGATGATATTACCATTGAAGATGCGGCTTATTTTTCTGCATTATATGGCCCTGCTCGTCATGGTATTGTGGTTCAAGACTTATCTGTGGTCCGTAGCCAGCTCGAAACATTACAAGATTGCCCTGATGATGTTTATTTTATCGAAGGGGATCCTCAATCGTTCGATGACAGCGTTTTTGATGCACAAGAATTTGAAAGTGCGGTATTAGTCCGTTCGTCTGAGCGTCAATGGCGTTACTCTCGTTATCCTGAATTGCCTTTGTTTGGTCGTGCTGCTCGTGAAAGTCATTTAGAGTCATTAACTGCTGAGCGTGATGAGCTGGCTGAGCGTTACGCGAACCTGTCATTTGACGTACAGAAAATTCAGCGTTCACACCAAGCATTCAGTCGGTTTATTGGTCAACATATTTCGGTGGCCTTTGAAGATGATCCTGAAGCTGAAATTCGTACGCTTAATCAGAAACGTTCGGAAATTGAACGTGCTTTGGTACAGTTTGAAGAGCAAACTCAGCAACAACGTCAACAATTTGCACAAGGCAAAGAAAGCCTTGCGGCTCTTAATCGCTTATTACCTCAGATGGGGTTATTACTCGATGAAACATTGGTGGACAGAGTCGAAGAGATAAGCGAAGAGCTAACGGAAGCGGAAGAAGCAGCGCATTTTCTGAATAAGCATGGTCATGCGTTAGAAAAATTAGAACCGATTGTGACCGTGTTGCTCAGTGACCCTGAACAACATGAGCAATTACGTAAAGATTATGAGGCAGCAAAACACAGCCAACAAAATGCTAAACAACAAGCTTTTGCATTAGTCGAAGTCGTTCAGCGCCGTGCTCACTTTAGTTACAGTGATTCAACGGGGATGGTGAATGAAAATGCGGACTTGAATGAAAAACTACGTCAACGTTTAGAGCAGGCAGAAACTGAACGTACACGTGCTCGTGAACAATTGCGTCAGCACCAAGCACAAAGTGCACAATTCCATCAAGTCCTTGCTTCGTTACGCAGTTCTTTCGATACCAAACAAGAGATGTTGAAAGAACTCGAAGTTGAAATGCAAGAGATTGGCGTAAAAGCAGATCCTGATGCTCAAGAACGTGCTCGCATTCGACGCGATGAATTGCACCAGCGGGTCATGGAAAATCGTAGTCGTATTAACCAGTTAGAAAAACAGCTGACATTATGTGAAGCTGAAATGGATAACTTACAGAAGCGTCTTCGTAAGTTAGAAAAAGACTACTATATGCTGCGTGAGCAGGTCGTGACGGCAAAAGCAGGTTGGTGTGCGGTCATGCGCTTGGTGAAAGACAATGGCGTTGAGCGTCGTCTACATCGCCGTGAGCTGGCCTATACTGACGGTGATAGCTTACGTTCGATGTCGGATAAAGCCTTGGGTGCGCTGCGTTTAGCGGTTGCGGATAACGAACATTTACGCGATGTATTGCGTTTATCTGAAGATCCAAAACACCCAGATCGGAAGATAAAATTCTTTATCGCGGTATACCAACACCTACGTGAACGTATTCGCCAAGATATTATTCGTACAGATGACCCGATTGATGCAATCGAGCAAATGGAGATTGAACTGGCGCGTTTAACAGAAGAGCTAACAGCGCGTGAGCAAAAATTGGCGATCAGTTCAAAAAGTGTGGCGAATATTATTCGCAAAACCATTCAGCGCGAGCAGAATCGTATTCGTATGCTAAACCAAGGGCTGCAAGCGGTGGCGTTTGGCCAGGTTAAAGGGGTTCGCCTCAATGTGAATATTCGTGAAAGCCATGCATTGTTACTTAGTGTGCTTTCTGAAGAAAGTGAAATGCATCAAGACTTGTTCACCAGCCAACGGTTAACATTCTCTGAAGCGATGGCGAAATTGTATCAACGCCTTAACCCACAAGTGGATGTTGGGCAGCGGTTGCCACAAACGATAGGTGAAGAACTACTTGATTACCGTAATTACCTAGAGTTAGACGTCGAGGTGAACAGAGGTTCAGATGGCTGGCTAAAAGCGGAAAGTGGTGCGTTATCAACGGGTGAAGCGATTGGTACTGGGATGTCGATCTTAGTGATGGTCGTACAGAGCTGGGAAGAAGAGTCTCGTCGTTTACGTGCGAAAGATATTATTCCTTGTCGTTTATTATTCTTAGATGAAGCTGCGCGATTAGATGCTAAATCTATTGCGACGTTATTTGAGCTGTGCGATAGGCTTGAAATGCAATTGATTATTGCCGCACCAGAAAATATTAGCCCAGAGAAAGGCACGACGTATAAATTAGTTCGTAAAGTGATTGGCACACATGAGCATGTGCATGTTGTTGGCCTAAAGGGATTCGGGCAAGAAAACCCGAATGTACAAGCACCCTCATTGCAATAATAGTTTTTATAAATGAAATAAAAGCCGGTATTTATTACTAAATACCGGCTTTTATATTTAAGAAATAGTATAAAAGCGATTTTACAAAATTACTCATTAATTTGAATAAAACCCGAAAACATATTTTCCTCATGATAAAAACCACTTTTTATATATGGAATTAAGTGGCAAAGAAAGCATTAGTTAAAGCTTTTAATTAAAATAAATTTCATCTATGTTTAAGGCACCAATAAATGTTTGAATTTATCTATGATGAAAATAATTCTTTTTCTCACTAATTGTTAACGTAACTGCATATAATCTGAAAAAAGGAAAATTAGTCTATTCCTATAACATTACTGCTAAAATCAAATACAATAAAATTGTAATTATAATAAAAATATTGTTATCCATGTAGTAAATTAAGGTGGATGTATGGCGAAGAGAAGAGTGCGAGCTCTGCAAGTCTCAGTAATATGCGGGTTGATGGCGTTACAATTTCCTGCATTTTCAAACGAAGAAAATACGCAGCAAAGTGTTTCTGAAGTTCAAACGATAGCTTCAGTTACACCAACAGAAAGTTTAGCCAAAATAACACAGTCGCTTCCTACGGATGTGAAACCCATTTTTTCTACGCAATTAGCAAAACTATATGCTGAAAGGCAAATGCAGCTATTGTGGCAAGATGAAACAGCAATTAGCCAATTTCAACAGCAATTGGCAGAATTATCTCTTGCTGGCGTTCAGCCGCAATTCGGGGAATGGTTGGCGATATTGGAAAATAACCAATTAAATGAGTTGGGCCGTGACGCTATTTTGTCTGATGCCATGCTTGGCTATTTACAGTATTTATCTTCGATAGAAGCGAGTGGGCAGTATTGGTTATACACGAATCGGCCATATAAAATTATTGCGCCCACGACGGCTCAAATGAAACCATGGCTAGATGCAGTTGAGTCTAATTACCTAAGTAGTTGGGTAAAATCACAGGCGCCAAATCATCCAATGTATGTGCCAATGCGCAAGGAAATGTTGAAATTATTGGCGATGCCTGAAGATAATTTGGAAATTGTGGGAACGAAAACATTAAAGCCAGGGCAGTCTAGCGATGATGTGGTTATGTTACGTCAAATCTTACAACGTGAAGGGTTACTTGAAGGTGGAAGTGTAACCGAAGAAATTGAACCTCCTGAGACAATGGCTCAAGTCGCAGAACAGGCGGTTGAACAAACAGTCGAACCATCAGAAACACCAGCGAGCGCTGTGTCGAAAGTCTATGACCAAGAACTCGTCGAGGCTGTAAAAAAATTCCAATTACAATATGGTTTAGAAGCAGATGGTGTGGTTGGAAAAGGTACGCGTGTTTGGCTAAATATGCAGCCTAAGCAGAAAGCGGGTTTAATGGCACTTAATATTCAGCGCTTGCGTATTATTCCTGCAAGTAGTGGTACCGGAATTTTAGTCAATATTCCTGGCTATTCTTTAGATTTCTATTTAAATGATGAAGTGATTTTAGATTCAAAAGTGATTGTTGGTCGTGCTGATCGCAAAACACCGATCATGAGTAGTGCACTAAATAACGTGGTTATTAATCCGCCTTGGAGCGTGCCAACCAGTATGGCTCGTAAAGATATCGCACCAAAAGGAAAGCAAGATCCAAGTTATTTTAGCCGTAAAGGGTATACAGTGTATTCAGGTTGGGGCTCCGATTCGTACGAAATTGATCCTTATGCGATAGATTGGGAAAATATCACCCCAGCGAATTTCCCATATCGCATTCGACAAGCCCCTGGCCCTACCAATTCATTAGGGCGCTACAAGTTTAATATGCCGAGTTCAGATGCGATTTATTTACACGATACACCAAACCATAGTTTATTTAATCGTAATGCACGTGCAATAAGCTCTGGATGTGTGCGAGTGAATAAAGCAAGCGAATTAGCCAGTATTTTGTTAGGTGATGCTGGTTGGGAACAAAAACGAATTGATGGTGCATTGAAAGAAGGCGCAACACGGTATGTGAATATACCCGATAGGATCCCAGTTTTTCTGTACTATCAAACTGCTTGGGTAGACAAAGACCAGCAACCACAATATCGAGCCGATATTTATCAGTATGATAATTCTATTAATAATGCAGATAAATATTTGCCAATATTGAAAAAGATTTTACACTAATTGTTTATTTAAAAGGGGAGTTTTTCTCCCCTTAGATATTTAAATTAACTGTCTGAATATTCTTTGCTGTACATTTCCATTCAGCAAAATTCCACTAAAATCCGTTTTTATCCTGTTTATTCTATTGTTTTATGGCTATTCAGCCATTACCATTTTATTCACCTTTGAAAAAGGCAGCATAATTTGTGTTTTAAATTGCATGTTTCGAGCGGTTTGAGTGACAAAACTCTCTTTTTGACGAAAATTGCAATAAAATTTCTGTGAAGTATGCATATCTTTACATTATTATACATTAAAGCTAGGCATGATTTGCTAGACTCAATAGGTTGCCAAAATTTTATCTATTAATACTGAATTTATTAGAGTCTGAGCTATCACCTATGGATATAATTGATCAATCCCGCAGAAAATGGTTAGGTATTGGGGCCGCAACGATTGGCCTTAGTTTATTACCAAGCCATGTATTTGCTGCAATGACGACCCCTCGACCACGTATTTTACGTTTTCAAAATATTAATACAGGCGAATCGTTAAAAACTGAATTTTTTGATGGGCGCCGCTACAATAAGTCTGAACTAGCACGTTTAAATCATTTTTTCCGTGACTATCGTTGTGACAAAGTGAAAACCATCGACCCCAAACTGTTTGATCAAATCTATTTATTACAAATGATGATGGGAACAAATAAACCTGTGCAGCTTATTTCTGGTTATCGTTCTCTAGAGACTAATAATAAATTACGCAGTAAAAGCTCTGGTGTGGCGAAAAAAAGCTACCACACACGCGGGCAGGCAATGGATTTCCATATTGAAGGTTTACAGTTGAGCAATATCCGTAAAGCCGCATTGAAAATGAAAGCGGGTGGCGTTGGTTATTATCCTCGAAGCAATTTTATACATATCGATACAGGACCAGCAAGAACGTGGTAATCTGTGCATAGGTGACATAGATTACGGAGTAATTGCTCGATGAAATATACTATTATCCCAGTAACACCGTTTATGCAAAACTGCCAAGTTATTTGGGATGAAAATACGTTAGATGCAGTTGTTGTTGATCCCGGCGGAGAAGCGGAAAAATTAATTTCTACTATTGAAAACTTTGGGTTGAAGTTAACTAAAATCCTGTTAACTCATGGCCATTCTGATCATATCGGTGCATCAGCTATCCTCTCTAAGCACTTTTCAGTGCCTATTTATGGCCCACAAAAAGAAGACGCTTTTTGGATTGAAAACCTCGCAGAGCAAAATGCGATGTTTTACATTGGCGAATGCCCTGATTTTACGCCAGATTACTGGTTAGAAGAAGGGGATAAAGTAACTTGTGGCAATATCACATTTGATGTGTTGCATTGTCCCGGTCATACCCCTGGTCATATTATTTTTGTGAATCACGCTGATAAATTAATTTCAATGGGTGATGTATTGTTTAAAGGGGGAGTCGGGCGAAGTGATTTTCCTCGCGGTAACCACCAAGACTTAATCTCCTCTATTAAAAATAAAGTATTACCTCTTGGTGATGATTTTCAATTTATACCAGGTCACGGGCCGATGTCTAATCTCGGTTTTGAACGAAAAACAAACCCTTTCTTGCAAGATGAACAACCAGTTTGGTAATTAAAAACTATTCATATTATCCATTGATGCCTCATTATTGAGGCATTTTTATTTTTATGAGTGTAGTTAAATTTACTCCTAATTTTATATTACTTATGGAATGAAAGTATTGGTTTTGCTATTTTTCTATTTTAAATAATAATTATGGATAATTACTAGATGAAAGAAAATGACCAAACTATTAATTTCATGCAATATAATTTATATAATTATATTAATGCTCCTAAAAACAAAACATTTTTATCAATATGATGACTGAGTATGGTATCAATCATAGTCAATCACCAGGTTATTGTTATGGATTGACAAATGAGTTTTTAATCTATGAAATAAACAATAAAGGTGCTGATTACATTCAGCAATTGAATTATTTATATGATATTATTAATTTTGATAGTGAGGGTTTATCTGCAATAGATAAAGTAAAGTATGATGCTTTGAAAATGCACGCCCAAGTTTTATTGAATGACTATATTTATGGTTTTATTAAAATTCAGGGAATTCATAATAACACATTAAGGAATAAAACTTATTTTGATAGCCTAGCCTATGATGAAATTAATAATAGAGTTTTTCGTGATTATCTTAATGATATAATTGATAAAAATTTTAATAAAGCAGTAAATGAAAATAAAAAAGATAAAGTGTATTATCAGTATCTTTATGAATCTCAAAAAATAAAACTTAAAGAATATATCAATGCACTATATGTAGGAGAAGATTTCTTTAATACAAAGGAAGGAGAGATTATTAGTTCTGACCCTATATTTTTAAAATTAAAAGATAGATTTATTCGGGGTGGGGAGGTATTAGGAAATAAATACTCCGTCTCTGATGCAAATTTTTTTATTGATTCGATATCTGAAAGTGTTAATAGAGATAATTATTTAAAGTTAGAATTAATAAATAAAAAACGAGGTGTTCAAGGAAATAATATACATCAGAATTATTCATTCAATACATTAAAGGGAACGACAGTCAAGAGGTTTAAGGACGTCGTTATTGGCCATACAGCTAAAAATAAAACACCACTCTATTATCAATTGATTTTAGGTAACCACGTAGTTGTTGTTAGCGCAAAGTATAACAATAAAAATAAATCATGGGAATATAAATTCTTTGACCCTAATTATGGTGTTGCGATGATTAACAAACAGGTTGATTTTTTTTCTTATTTAGATAGTCATATTAAGAGAATTGCTAAAGAAAGCAAAACACCTATTTTTGAGAATGATTATAATATAGCTGTTAGTGAGTTTGTAAAAAATGGAAATAGTGGGATTGATTTTAAAAAAATAAATAATACCAGTTTAAAAATAACTGAAAATGTACTTTTAGCTGAGAGGGGAATCACTTATCAGAAGAAGGGGAGTAAGTGTAAAATAATATATAAAGAATTTAATCCGGAAAATTGTTTATTAAAAATTAAGGTTGTCACAGGGAGCACAGAGTTTATAGCATATACGGATATTTTAGATGGACAAGACCTTTATACACGGATAATTAATAATCCTGAAACTATAGCAAAAATTAAAAAAGATGTTTTTATCTCTCAAGATGGATATAAAATATATTCGATAAATAAAAATTTCGACATCAAGACCTTTGAAAATATCAATAAAAGCCATAATAACCAAAACATTGCAAGGGATTATATTCGTACCAACTTGCATTTAAAACCGTTATCCAGTAATGAACCTAAGGCTATTACAGGGATCCCAGAAAATCATCAACGAGCCATTACGCAAGTTGCTAATGACTATAATGTTATTATAGGTATGCGACCTATTGATTATAAATCGACAAGTTTAATCGCTTCTGGCTTATATGGCAGTAAAGGGCTCATGATTAAAGGTAAAAGTTCAGATTGGGGGCCTCATAGTGGCTTTATTCCTATTTTGCAGCAGTTTGCTAAAAAATCAGGCCGGGATGAGCAAGAAAAATATAATGGTTATATAACGCAGTCTATTGAGCAAGGGCATGCAAAGCCGGTAATACTTGAAGTAACTCATGAGCGTATGAATGAGCTACTTAAATATGGGGCTGTGACTTCATTGGAGGATATAGGCAGGGGGGACCATATAAGAAGAACAACTGCCAAAGTGGATAATGTACCACATAGTTTTATTCTGAATAATATAACACGAGGAGAAACTAAGTTATGGCAAGTCTTTTATCAGTCTGGTCATAAAACAGCTCCTTTCCTGGTAGTCGGTGACCCTAAAACAGGGAAAGCTATGACAGCAGATTATGATCTCTTTAGTGTTATCTATCCAGTTTCTGAGCTAGAGCATTACGTTAAAGTGTCAGAAATGCCTTCATGGCAAGAGTGGAAAGCGAGTGTTAACTATGATGAACTCACAAATGAACAGAAAAAGCTTTATCACAATGAAGCTGAATATAATAAAAGAGAGGGGAAAGATAATGGTATTACGAATGCAAAAATCAAGGAGATTAATCAAGAGTTAAATAAAAAATTAGAGCGCCCCATTGGATTAGAGTTAGTACATCATGGGGCTGATGATGCCAATCCTGGAAGTGTGATGAAAGATAACTTTCCGATTGCTTTTTTCTTACCGGATAAATTAAAAGGAAAAAATAAATTATCAGGAACACGTCAGTCGATAGGTACATATTTCCAAATGAATTCATCGGGTGCGGTTATTATTAATGATGTTGAAAGCCTTTCAAATTTTCAACAGTTATTAATCAATGAGGGATATCGTGCTCCTCTTAATGCTAACTGGCGTGAAGGGGAATATGCTGAATACTTTAATCCAAAAAGAAAAATATCGGATAGCTATATTAATGCAAGTAGAGAGATACAGCGTAAGAAAAGTATTCCTATCGCTGTGCGAAATTTTATTGAAGGTAAAGAAACTCAAAGTGGATACATTGATAATATTGAAAATAATTTCGGTAAACCGTTTGCCAAATTAGAGTGGCAGCCACACCACCAGCTAACTGTATTACTAGAAAAAATAGCGTTAAAAGAAATTTCTATTCAAGATATCAATAAGACAGATCACGCTTATTTATTGACGTATTTTTCAGATGGAAATGGAAATATAGATATTAAAAAATTAAAAATTGCAGTATCAGACCCGTTAGTTAACCGAAAACTAAATGAATATCTAAGTCAAAACGCTGAAACGAATATATTATCACTAGAGTTGCTCTTAGAATCCTCAATATCAAGTAGTTATCAACAACAAGCGAGTGATATTCAGACATTATTGATCGCGATAAAAAATGATTTATCAATATTAAATCACTTAAGTGAGCGTTCGCAGAATATATTAATGAAACTATTTCCTGCTGGGGATAGAATAGATAAAGGTAAAATTTTAGAGTTAGTGACTGATAATCATAAACTGATTTCATTTAACAATAGGTTAAATGAGTTTAGTGAACTATCTTCAGCTAATTTTATTGGGGAAAATGCACCATTCAAAAAATATTCTTTTACAGAAGCGTTTTATTTTTATGAACAGAGCCAAGCACAGCGATTGGCACAATTTAACCAACAATTAATGTATGGTAATAAGGTTGAGTTACTGAACCATGGGGTTATTCGTTCTGGCTCTCAAAACCGAGGTATGGATCAAACGTTGGGGGGGACATACGCGATTGAATTTTATTTAGCAGACGGTCATTTAGCACGAGACTTTATTGAACGTAAATCGCAAATAGAGCAAGCTATAGTGAAAAATACATCGACATCAGCAGAAAGATCACTGTTGAAAAAGATGGAACAGTATAGCCAATATATTAATATTGAAATTCACAAAAATGGAATATCAATAGCGGATCAACCGATAGGAAATCTGTTTTCAGCAGTTACAGATACGAATAACGTAATAATATTCTTAAAGGGGAAATCGGTAACTTACACCGTCACTCATGTGCAACGTAATGGAGGTTATGAAATCAGCTTATTTGATCCTCAAGGGATTCAGTTAAGTGTAAAAAACAGATCTTCTCAGCAAGCTCAGCAGCAATTCCAACGGAAAATTAAGCATTATTTTAGTGAAAACCTCCAACTTTCTAATGGTGAATTTAGAGCAGACTTCCAGTTTATTGACTTGGATTCGACAGGTTTTAAAACCGTATTGTCTTCTATGCGTAACCAACGACAAACAATTATTGACCAAGCTGAATTTACACTACCAAAAAACCGCTGGGTCACGCTCAATGGTGAAAAAATTGCTTTTACCAAATTACAACAACTTGGTGCAACTATTAAAGGAAAACCGATTTCTCTAGGCGACCTAAAATCCATTGATTTACATAATAAAATCCGTTTTTCTCCTGATAAACTAGCGATGTATTTCACACTGATGGAAGGTGGAAAAGAAGATCTCGCTTTCATTAAAGTGTTCCATGAGCAATTAAAATCAGCAGATATCCATCAGCTAGTCGAGCGCCAAGTTAATTTTGCTGAATCGGGGGTATTGAAAAGACAGTTTAAATATTTAGCGAATAATGTTGATGCTCAACAGGAGACTATAGCGCCTTCCACTTTAGCTAAGGTTCGTCAAGCAGGTCATAAGCTTCCTCAATTTCAGCGCATAGCCAATCGTGCTGGTCAACTAATGGGCGCAACCGGTGCTATCCAAAGCCTGATCAGCGCGTATGCAATTTTGGACAAATTAGATAACCCAGATCTTAGTGACGAAGAAATTAAAGAGCTAGAAAAACAGTTTTATTTACTTGCTGCGTCTGCTCTATTTAATTATGGCGATATGATAGTGCAACCAATGCTATTAAATATCGCATCAGGTAAGGGTGCGACTTCGTTAGTCCGCGCGAGGATCGCCACGGGGACGGTGGTGATTTTCAATTTGGTGGGGATGGGAATTGATATCTATCAAGCTTACGACAGCTTATCTAAACTGGACAGTGTAACAGACCCTAAACAGCGCCAAGACCTTATTGTGAATGCTTCTTTCTCTATTGCGAGTGCGGTGATCAATGGGGTCACCGTTATTGGTATCTTAGTGGGGTCTTCTACAATTCCAGTCGCTGGGCTAGTTATTGGTGGGATCTTACTGGTAGGAGGCTGGATTTATAGCGGCGTTCGTGCGGTTGAAAACATCAAACAAGTTATTGATATTGATTGGGATCGTGAATTAGAAGAAGGGATCCGCGGTGCTTTAGGCTTAGACCCAACCTTACGTAGCCAGCAAGAGATGAATATACAGCATTATATTAATGCGTTCAAAGAGCAAGATTGGCATATGGATCTAGCTTTATTTGAAAATAATATTCTACAGGCAGGATTTGCTCATCACCTCAGTATTATTGAAAAGCCGACTTATGAAAATGAGCCGAAATATTATTTAGTTGATAATTATGGTAATTATTTCTACGGTAAGCTGGGAAATCTATATATGGGGGCGGGGGATACTTCTGTGCGGTTTGTACGTAAAGGGGCTCCCACATTTACGGCTGATGAGATTGATTTTATTTTAAAAAATAAAATTGTCAGAACCACCGCGTGGTTTAAAAATTTAAAGGTTTTATATGAAAAAATGGGCTGGTCTATTCGCCATAATTTTCGCCTTCAATCAAAAGAGAAAGCGGTATTTGACCTTAAAAATATCGGAAGTATCGCCACTCACGAGCGTTACTCTTTAAATTCTGCTTATAAGAGCCCGTTATTTGAGGCATTTAAAGCACGACATCAAATTTTAGATAATGAATTATCATTACCCCTGCAATATCAGTTAATAAATTCTAACCCGGAACAAATTAGTTTTTATTCGAAAAAAACGGAGTTTGGCGTCTTAGGGCAACATATGCTCAGAGAAAACGAACGTGCTTTTAGTGAGCATATAGTGAATAACAGCCAGCGGACAGCGTTATATATTGAAAATACTAATAGCGAAGGAACCAGCTGGAATACAGCGAATGGTAATGATGTTGTCATTGGTAAAAAAGTACAAAAAAATGCCTTTCAGGTGTTATCAGGTGAGAAATACTTTGCGGGAGGAGATGAGAGCGATCTATTTTTTATCCGAGATAGCTGTTTAGCCTCGTTAACATCGCGAGAAGATAACAAGCCGACTAAGTACCTTGACGGTCAAGGAGGGCAGGATATCGTCATTATTGATAACCTACCCGATGGCTACCGAGTGTCTGTAGACTTAAACGAAAATAGGCTGCATTACCAAAGAGGAGGGGATCATCCTTTTATTCCCGTTGCGCATTTGCAAAATATGGAAAATGTGATGGTCAGGGGGAATAGCAATGATCATTTACAGGGGAATGACACTGCAAACATACTGGATGGTGGACTAGGTAAGGATATCTTAGAGGGTAAAGAAGGGGATGATAAACTCATTTTAACGCAAGGAATTGCAGCTGGTGGTGATGGAAATGACAACTATCATATTCGCCGCTATGAGTGGCTTGAACATGTTGATGACTTGTACCTTACAGAGCGTTATTTCGACAGAAAAGAGAAAGCAGTTAAAACGCGAAAGTCTCTTAACCCTAGCTATACAGAAGGTAGCCATCAGTTTCAGGCAAAGGTGGTTATTAAAGAATCTAATTATTTACAAAGCAGAGTCACTTTAGAATATTTTCTAGATGAAATAAAGCATGTTCAAATAGACGGCAACAACTTGGTTTTAACACTCAAACAGCCAAAAAGTAGTATAGATGGACATTTTTTTCAACATGTGGAAAGTGAAGTCACCATTGTCCTCGAAAATGTGCAAGACGCGGCTTTGAAGGCACCACATCATGGATATCAGCTACAAACTCTTGATGGTTGGGTGATGACAACAGTGAAAGATGAAAAACATCCTAACCAGTATTTCAGCTTAACTTATGTACAAGAAAGTGATCAACTCCCCTCTACAAACGGAAAATCCGTCAAAATAGATGAATCTGCGGGGGTTATAACGATAAACCAATCTCGTCATTATAAAAAGCCTACATGGGGATGGTTTATTCCAATAGGCTATGCTGAGCAGTTAACCTACCGTGGAAACAGCGAAAATAATGTATTACCCCTGATAAAATTAGGTAGCCATATTGAAGTTAGCCATGGAATAGATACCTATCAAATTGTGCAAGGCAAAGAAGAGTATGGTGAGGTTGAGTTTGATTTCTCTAAAGTAAATGACAGTTTTACAGATAAAGACAGCCTGTGCCTATTGTTACCTACAGAGAATGGTTATTCACTCTATAAGGATGATGGGCAGCTATACAGCGTAGATAAATTTGGGCAAAAAAAATTGGCTATTAAATTTAGCAACGTAGGTAATAAGATCTCTAATGCTGTTTTAATCCAAGATAAGCATAGCAACTTATTTAAAGTCAATTTACAGGCAAACCGCTTATCACCAGTAAACCCAGTTAAAGAAAGCAGTACGAGCGACGATGAAATTATATTACCGATAGGGTATCTATCTGAAAAGCATGTCATTGATGGGCAAAGTGGTGACGACACTATTATCAATAAAGGATTAGAAAGCAATGTTCTGCTGGGGGGGGATGGCAATGACAATATTAAAGTCATCGGTGGAAATAATCTCTTATATGGTGGTACGGGAGATAACTCTATTAGTGGTGGGTCTGGGGATGATTTGCTGCTATCAAGTCAGGGAAACGATACGCTAATGGGAGGCGTAGGGGATGACCACTATATCATCGATGGTAACCAGCCGGGTAAGGTATATATTAAAGACCAGATTGGGAATAACCATATTCATTTAATCAATTTTAAACATCAGCCAACTGAAAAGAGTGATACAGAATACCAGTTTTATGAATCATCAGCTGGCAAGCTTGTCAAAATTAAGGTTTCTATCGATGATGATGAGGGTAAATTCAATATTCACCACTATGAGCGGCTGGATGAAAAATTTAGCTCCTCCACGAGCCACGGGATGGCCCCGCTCGTTAATTATCTCTCTGAAAAACTCCATAAAGCCAAACAGTCAGGGGAGTTTACCACTTGGAAACCCATTGATGAGCTTACAAGCACATTAAATGGAGTGGTAGCCAATGACGGAGCGAGACCTTTAAACCTAACATTGAAAGATGATGGGATTGTATTACAACAGGATTGCACGAGAAATAATTGGCTTATTGATACCTTAGCCGGCAATGATAATGTCATGGATATGTCTCAACAAGGGCGTATTATTAAGGGGGGGAGTGGTAACGATAAGCTGATTACCCTAGGCGGTGAAAATGTACTGTATGGCGGGCAAGGTAATGATGTTCTACTGGCACAAGGGATGCATCAAGATGTACTAATCTCTTTAGATGGAAAAGACCAATTAGCGGGAACTCAAGGTGATGACCTCTATATTGTCAGCGGTCATGGAAAAGGTGATGTGAAGATCACGGATGTTGAGGGACGCAATCAAGTGGTTCTAATTGATTTTAATACTGAAGAAGTTAGTTATAAACAATTGTCTGCTAAGGTTGCAGAAACAACATATCGCTCAAAGAGTGGAAGGCAAGTGACGCTATCTCATAACAACCATGTTGGGTTAATGCATAGTGTCATGCAGGTGCGTCATTTCAATAATTACAAGGAATTATCGAAACAACATATAGAGCAAACCATTGATCGCTTGGTTCAGTTACTCGTTGAAGAGCGCATTGATTATGAGCGAAATCTCGACCTTAGTATCACGAATGATAATTACCAGAAGAATTGGGGAGCGGTACAAATAACGGAGCGCTTCCTTAGCCATCTTAAATAGTTTTTTATAAAAAATGCCAGTCAGTAACGTAACTGACTGGCATGATATTAAAAACGCTGTTTTATCGTTTTCAATGCTTAATTTTTAATACATCCGAATAATTACAGCACTTTCACGATAGCGTCACATAAAGGAACCATGTTTTCCAGTGTTAAGCCTGCCACGTTAATACGGCCAGAGCTTACCGCATAGATACCAAATTCGCTACGTAGACGCTCTACCTGCTCTTTTGTTAGGCCACTGAAGGAGAACATACCATTTTGGTTGATAATGAAGCTAAAGTCTTGTTTAGCGCCTTTTTCTTCCAATGTTTTCACTAACAATTGGCGCATGCGTTTAATACGTTCACGCATTGCGGTTAACTCTTGGATCCACTCAGCTTTTAACACGTCATCAGAAAGGATGGTTGTTACCACTGCGGCGCCGTGTGCTGGTGGGTTTGAGTAGTTTGCACGAATAACGGCTTTCGCTTGGCTGAATGCGCGCTCTGCGTTGTCACTGTCTTTAGCAATGATGGTACAAGCGCCGACACGCTCATTGTATAAACCGAAGTTTTTAGAGAATGAGCTCGCAACAATCATTTCAGGGTTGTTTTTGGTGAAAATGCGCAGGCCTTCGGCATCTTCATCTAAGCCTTTTGCAAAACCTTGGTAAGCAAAGTCAAAAACCGGTAATAAGCCTTTTTCTGCACATAATGCGGCGAGTTTTGTCCATTGCTCAGCGGTTGGATCAATACCCGTTGGGTTATGGCAGCAGCCGTGTAAAACAATCACATCCCCCGTTACCGCAGATGATAAGCTGTTAAGCATGCCGTCAAAATCCATACCGTGGTTGGCTGCGTCATAGTAGTTGTAAGTTAAAACTTCTAAGCCAGCTGCCTCAAAGATGTTTTTGTGATTAGGCCAAGTTGGGTTGCTGATCCAAACACGTTTTGCATTGGTTTGTTTGGCAATAAAGTCAGCGGCGATACGCAGTGCGCCTGTACCACCAGGAGCTTGCGCTGTACGTGCACGTTTTGAGGTGACAATTTCATGTTGTGCACCGAATAACAGTTCTTGTGTTACACGGCCAAATTCTGGCATTCCGCTAATCGCAAGATAGTTTTTGGTGTTTTCGTTATCCAGCAGGAATTTTTCTGCTTTTTTAACGGTATCAAGCACAGGGGTTTTCCCTGATTCGTCTTTATAGACGCCAATACCTAAGTTGATTTTATTATCGCGGGGATCAGCACGGAAACTATCAGCAAGACCTAAGATTGGGTCAGCAGGGGCAGAAGTAATTTTTTCAAACATGTTGTCGATTCCAAAGCTCTGTAGTGGTACCCACACAGTTCCTAAGGTATGAAGGCATAAGTGAGAATGCGGTTGGCTATCCTTGCTTGTAATCTGCCCAGACCATACGAAACTCGCGGGTGTAGCTGAAAACGGGTTTAGTCGAACGAGTCGAGTTCTCAGGGTAACGTGATAAAGGCTTTTTGCCAACCGTTTTACTAAAAATTGGCGAGATCTTGTGAACTAGGTAGGAATTGCATGTAATCTAACCATAAATATCTATAAAGGCGGTGAATCAGTCTGTCTTACCGATAATTTGGGAGTTTTTAGGAGGAGGTAGTTTGAGGCGGGGAGAGCGAAATAAAAAAGCAGCGCCGAAGCGCTGCTTACAAAAACACGTTACCGTTTTCTAACTTATCAGTTAACTGATAATTAGAATTGGTAAACTAAACCTAAACCAACAACGTTATCAGTCATCAGACCGTATTCTTTGCTGAAGTCGTTGTCTTTCAACAAGTTGATTTTGTAATCAACAACTGCAGACATGTTTTTGTTGAAGTAGTAGTAAGAACCTACAGAGATATATTTAACGATATCGCCGTTCTCACCGTTTACGTTTTTAGCTTTAGATTGGTTATAACCTAAAGATGGTTTCAGACCGAAGTCGAACAGGTATTGGGCAACTAACTCAACGTTTTCAGTTTTGTTAGCGATAGTGTCGTCACTACCGAAGTGAGTAGTGTTCAGTGCTTGACCGTACATAGCTGCTAAGTAAACATTGTTAGCGTCGAATTTACCACCAACGTTCCATACTTGAGCTTTTTTACCGCCAGCATCTGTCTCATTTTTCTGAACTGGAGTACGAGATGAGTTAGCATAGCTACCACCCAGTGTTACACCCCAACCTAAGTCATAAGCAGCCGCTAAACCGTAGCCGTCACCGTTATTTTCCCAAGCGTTTTTACCGCCTGATTTGTTGCTATCGCCGTTTTTACCTTGATATTGCAGGGCAAAGCTCAGGCCATCAACATAACCGAACGCGTTGTTGTTACGGTAAGTTAACAGGTTACGGTTACGGCTAGTCATGAATGTGTCAGACTGAGCCATAGTGTCGCCGCCCCATAAAGGCATAACGTCGGTCCAAGCGTTCACATCATAGTTAACACCGTAGTTACGGCCGTAGTCGATTGAACCGAAATCAGCAAATTTTAAACCAGCATACGCTAAACGGTTTTTGTTTTCGTTGTTAGTTTCAGTTTTGTTAGTCTTAGTTTCCCACTCGAAACGACCAAAACCAGTCAGTTGATCAGTGATTTGTGTATCACCTTTCAGACCTAAACGAACACGTGAATCGTCGCCATCTTGGCCGCTATCGCCTTTAGCGAAATAGTGACGAACGTCAACTTTACCGTAAACGTCTAATTTGTTGCCGTCTTTATTGTATACTTCAGCTGCGTTTGCTGCACCAGCAGCTAACAGAGCTGGGATAACCATTGCAAGAATATTGCGTTTCATCATTATTATTACCCTCATTGGTGTTATTCGGACACCTGCCACTGCCAAAAATAATTCGCAAAAAATAATTGGAACTATTTGTGAGAGATTAGTGTCGTCTATGTCGGCGACCAGTGTTCCATTGCTAAATAAAATTATCTACCCTCAAAGTGCTACAAAATCAAAGATTCTGAAACAAATGGTAACTAGATGTTTCAAAATGTAAAAAATAGAACAATAAATAATCACTCATCTTACCAGTTTAAAAAATATTACAAAAATTAGGGAACTTTTTCAAAAGACGAATTGAGTTTTTTTTGAGCAGTTTAGCGAGTGTAAAGCGGTTATTTATCACTAGTAAAAAGAGAATAGCGAGATTAAAAAGCAGATTATTCTTAGCACCAGCAGATTGCTGGCTGTTTACGGAGAATAATAAGGTGATAACGTAAAAATTGTGATCTGGTTATCATGTGGCTGCAATTCGATGTAACGAGATGAGATAGTTGTACAGCGAAAGTATATTAGGGCTGAAAAGTAACGGGCCAACATCAGCTGGCCCGTAAATTAGGGTGTTAATACAGAAAAGCCGTTATTAGAACGCTGCATTTCTTGGGGTACGTGGGAATGGAATTACTTCACGCACGTTACCGACACCAGTGACATAGGCCACTAAACGCTCAAAACCAAGGCCGAAACCTGAGTGAGGAACGGTGCCATAACGGCGCAGATCACGGTACCACCAGTAATCTTCTTTATTCATGCCCATTTCTTCAAGGCGGGCATCGAGCATATCAAGACGTTCTTCACGCTGTGATCCACCAATGATTTCGCCAATACCCGGTGCTAATACATCCATCGCAGCAACGGTTTTGCCATCTTCATTGAGGCGCATATAGAACGCTTTGATGTCTTTCGGGTAGTTTTTCACAACCACAGGGGCTTTAAAGTGTTGCTCAGCAAGGTAACGCTCATGCTCAGACGACATATCGACACCCCAATAAACTGGGTTTTCGAATTTTTGACCACAAGTTTCTAGGATTTTAATGGCATCCGTATAATCAACTTGTGCAAAGTCTGAGTTAACAAAGCTTTCTAAGCGGTTGATAACGTCTTTATCGACACGTTGTGCAAAGAATTCTAAGTCATCACGGCGTTCTTCAAGAGCGGCTTTGAAGGCGAATTTCAGCATTTTTTCTGCAAGGCCTGCGACATCGTCTAAAGAAGCAAAAGCAACTTCAGGTTCGACCATCCAGAATTCAGCTAAGTGACGGCTAGTATTTGAGTTTTCAGCACGGAAGGTTGGGCCGAAAGTGTAGACTTTGCTAATTGCTGTTGCGTAGGCTTCACCGTTCAGTTGGCCTGAAACAGTCAAGAAAGCTTCGCGGCCAAAGAAATCTTCGCTAAAGTCAACTTCACCTTTGTCATTACGTGGCAGGTTGTTGTAATCCAGCGTGGAAACACGGAACATTTCACCCGCGCCTTCGGTGTCTGACGCAGTGATCACTGGAGTTGAAACCCAGAAGTAGCCTTGTTCATCAAAGAAACGGTGGATAGCTTGCGCTAAAGTGTGGCGCACGCGCGCAACGGCACCAATTAAGTTAGTGCGCGGGCGCAAGTGGGCTGCTTCACGTAAGAACTCAACGCTGTGGCGTTTTGCTGCCATTGGGTAGGTGTCAGGGTCTTCAACCCAACCAACAACTTTAACAGCGGTAGCTTCAAGTTCAAATGATTGACCTTGGCCTGGGGATTCTTTTACGGTACCCGTAACTTCAACCGAACAACCCGTTGTGAGATGCAGGACTTCGTCATTATAATTAGGTAAATTATTATTAATGATAGCCTGTAACGGATTAAAGCAAGAACCGTCATAAACGGCGAGGAAAGAAAAACCAGCATTTGAATCTCTCCTTGTACGTACCCAGCCTTGAACGGTGACTTCTGTGCCTACCGCCACTCGGCCTTGCAGTACGTCGACTACAGGCGCTACTATCATATAATTCACTCTCTTCTATATAATGGTTAATCTTATGCATCTGCAACCCGTCATACTTCGAGCTGTAGGTGTGTTGGCTTCACAAACTGACCCTAGTCACATACTTATGTATGCTCCTAGGGCTCAATTTGCTAGCCGCCTTCCTACAACTCGAATTATTTAGGGTGTATTCCAACTTTCGTAATAGGAATATTCAACACCGAGTTCAAAGGCACAACAACATTGTTATTATGCGAATGGCGGATGAAGCAGATTAATAAGGCTTCTTCAATATTAAACCCATTTTTCAGGGGCCAAAGCTCTATGTTACTTGCCATTTGTTAGGAAACAAGTAAAAAATCGCGATAAAACATTTCTGTTGAAGCGAAGCATGGTTATTGAGCTTAAAAGCTATAGTAATAGTAAGTGAATAAAAGAAAAAGGGGGTTTTGAAGCTCTGGGCAAGAAAAGTGCAAATTCTTACTCAGAGCTAGGGAAAAGCGACTTAATTAGCTGGCTTTTTCCATTTTAGGTAGGTCAAACGCTTTTCTGAGTTGGTTGACGAACTCATCATCTTCACAAATGGTTTTGCCTGGGCTATCTGAGAGCTTAGCGACAGGCTTACCATTGCACTCGACGAGCTTAATCACAATATTCAACGGGGTTACATGTGGAATATTGCAGGTTAGACGAGTACCGATACCAAAAACAAGGTTAATCCGCTGATGAAAATAACGATATAACTCAAGTGCTTTTTGTAAGTCTAAGCTGTCAGAGAACACTAACGTTTTGCTCATCGGGTCAATACCCAATTTTTGGTAATGAGCGATGGCTTTTTCACCCCATTCGATCGGGTCCCCCGAATCATGACGCAACCCTTGGTAGCGGTTCGCAAAGTTAGCATCAAAATCACGCAAAAAGGCATCCATGGTGATACAGTCAGTTAATGCCACACCTAGGTGATTAGGGTATTCATCAAGCCAGCTCTGCAATGCCTCACGTTGGCTATTTGCTAACTCAGGGCTGATTTGTTGATGGGCTTGGAACCACTCATGGGCTTGTGTGCCAACAGGGGATAAATCTAATTCGTGTGCAAGTTTGTAATTGCTCGTCCCAACAAGATAAGGAAACTCTTGTTTAAGCATTGAAACAATGGCGGATTGTACGTCGTAGGAGAAACGGCGGCGCGTGCCAAAGTCCATGAGCTTAAAGTTAGACAAATCAAGTTGGTGTTCATCGGCTTGTTGATAGAAAACATTTAGCAGCTTTTTGAGTTGCTGAACAGCATCATCAGGATGAATGTTTGGGTGCCTATCTTTTTGGATGATTTCACTGACCAATGCAAGGAGCGGTACCTCCCACATAATCACTTCACGCCAAGGCCCACTGATGCGGATCGCTAACTGACCTTCATTTGTGGTACTGACAACGACTTGTTCTGGGTTAAAGCGGAATGACTTTAACCACATAAGATAGTCTTCTTGGAAGAAAGGTAAGCGGCGGAGAAAATTCAGCTCATCATCAGAAAGTGACAATTTAGCCATTAACTGAATTTGTTGCCTAATTTCATCGGCGTAAGCACCTAAGATCTCACTGCTACGACAGCGGAACTCAGCGACAACCGGTACCTGGTGGTAACGGTGGAAAACGGCCTGCTGCATATGAAGCTTGTAAGCATCGGTATCAAGCAGTGATGTAATAATTGGTGTAGCGTCTAAATTCATGGCACGCAGACATCCTCGCGGAGCTTATCTTTACCACTAATGCTATTCATTTTTACTCTTGTTTTCCAAAAAGTCACAATGAGATAAAAGCAGCAATAGTCGTTAGCTAAATCGTTAAAGTTGCAAAAGTATACCCACTTTAGCAAAAGATAGAAGTGTTATTCTATCTCTTGTTTTCAAGGAGCACGGCAACCTAAATTCGCGTATTGCCTTTCTGTATTACTATGAAATCAAATAAATACGTTTTATGTATATTCTGCCCATAGAAACAGACAAAAGCATTAATCACGAAAAGATACTAACACGCCATAAAATATTTAATAGTGCTATAGCACCAACAAACAAACGAATTTTTAACAAAGTTAAGTAGGGTGAGACATACAAAGCTAACATAGCCATAAAAATAGATAACATTTTTTGATGAAAATGTTTCTCAAATCCATTCACATTATTGTGGCTTATAGTATTGTATAAGTATTAAAGCAGTACGATATTGAATATAACGAATTAAAAGGTTACTTATGACCCAGTTAAGACAAGCGAAATATCGTCAGGATTATCAAGCACCTGATTACACAATTACAGAAATTGACCTCGATTTTAATCTTGACCCAGTGAAGACAGTGGTTACCGCAGTAAGCAAGGTAAAACGCCTTAATCCGCAATCTTCAACGCTTGAACTCAATGGCGAAGATTTATCGTTAGTCAGCCTCGAAGTCGATGGCAAAGCATGGCAGGACTATAAAGAATCTGAAGGTAAATTGATTATTGAGTCATTACCTGAATCATTCACACTACGGATTGTGAATGAAATTAGTCCTGAAAAAAATACAGCGCTAGAAGGGCTATATGTTTCAGGTGAGGCGCTATGCACGCAATGTGAAGCGGAAGGTTTTCGCCATATTACCTATTACCAAGACCGACCAGATGTGCTGGCTCGTTATACCACCACAATTACAGCAGATAAATCACGTTATCCTTATTTACTGTCAAATGGTAACCGTATCGCAGAAGGTGAGTTAGAAGATGGTCGCCATTGGGTTAAGTGGGAAGACCCATTCCCGAAACCAAGTTATTTATTTGCCTTAGTAGCAGGCGATTTTGACGTTTTAAAAGACAGCTTTGTGACTCGTAGTGGCCGTGAAGTTGCGTTAGAACTTTTTGTCGATAAAGGCAATTTAGACCGTGCTCCTTGGGCAATGCAGTCCCTGAAAAATGCCATGAAATGGGATGAAGAACGCTTTGGTTTAGAGTATGACCTTGATATCTATATGATTGTTGCCGTTGATTTCTTCAACATGGGAGCAATGGAAAATAAAGGGCTGAATGTCTTTAACTCTAAATATGTTTTAGCTAAAAGCGAAACCGCGACGGATAAAGATTATTTGAATATCGAATCTGTGATTGGACATGAATATTTCCATAATTGGACAGGAAACCGTATTACTTGTCGTGACTGGTTTCAATTAAGCCTAAAAGAAGGGTTAACCGTTTTTCGCGATCAAGAATTTAGCTCTGATTTAGGCTCCCGCTCAGTTAACCGTATTAACAATGTCAAAGTGATGCGTTCAGCCCAGTTTGCTGAGGATGCAAGCCCAATGGCGCACCCGATCCGTCCTGACAAAGTCATTGAAATGAACAATTTCTATACCTTAACGGTGTATGAAAAAGGTTCTGAAGTTATTCGCATGATCCATACACTGCTCGGTGAGGAAATGTTCCAAGCGGGAATACAACTTTATGTTCATCGCCATGATGGCAGTGCGGCAACCTGTGACGATTTTGTGCAGGCGATGGAAGATGCATCAAATGTTGATTTATCACTATTTCGTCGTTGGTATAGCCAATCAGGGACACCAGTTTTAACTGTACGTGATGAATATTCACCAGAAAAACAGCAATATACCCTACATGTTAGCCAAATGACGCCACCTACAGCAGATCAAGCTGAAAAGAAACCATTGCATATCCCATTGGATATTGAGCTCTATGATGAGCAAGGTGGAATTATTACGCTAAAACGTGATGGCAGTGTTGTAAATTCAGTGCTAAACATTACGCAAGAAACTCAAACGTTTGTATTTGATGAGGTGACAAGACGTCCAGTTCCATCCTTATTACGTGAGTTTTCAGCCCCTGTAAAATTAGATTACAACTACACGGATGAGCAATTAGCTTTCTTGATGCAGCATGCAAGCAATGAATTTGCTCGTTGGGATGCCGCGCAGCAACTAATTAATAATTATGTAAAAATTAACGTGGCTCATTATCAAAACCGCGAGGCATTAGTTTTGCCTGAGTCGGTGGTTGATGCTTTCCGTGGAGTATTATTAAGTGATTCGATTGATCCTGCGTTAGTCGCATTGATCTTAACATTACCTTCCGAAAATGAGCTTGCCGAATTATTTACGGTTATCGACCCTGTCGCAATCCATGAAGTGGTGAACTTTATCCATCATCAATTAGCGGTAGAAATGCATGATGAACTTCTCTCTGTTTATCGTTCCATTAATATTGATGGCTATCGTGTTGATCACCAAGATATTGCTAAACGCTCATTGCGTAACATTTGCCTGCAATACTTAGCCGCGGGTGACGATAGCGAGCTGGCGAACAAATTAGTGCTGGAACAATACCAATCTGCCGATAACATGACGGATTCGCTGGCTGCATTGACCGCAGCAAACGAATCACAGTTAGCTTGTAAAGAGCAGTTAATGGCAGACTTTGATGAGCGTTGGCACCATGACGGGTTAGTTATGGATAAGTGGTTTACATTACAAGGCGCAAATCCAGCGAAAGAAGCCCTTACCAATGTACGTGAATTATTGAATCACCGTTCATTTAGTATGAGCAATCCTAACCGTGTTCGCTCACTTGTTGGTGCCTTCACTGCAGGGAATCCAGTTAATTTCCATGCAGAAGATAGCAGTGGTTATCAATTCTTGTATGAAATTTTAGTCGATCTGAATACGCGTAATCCACAGGTAGCATCAAGACTGATTGAGCCGTTGATCCGTTTAAAACGTTATGATGCAAAGCGCCAAGCACAGATGCGCAAAGTGCTTGAACAGTTAAAAGCGCTTGATAACCTTTCTGGTGATCTATTTGAAAAAATAACCAAAGCGTTAGAAAGCTAATTTATATAGCTAGCCAATTATTGGTTTTAATAAGCCGCTAAAATTTAATTTAGCGGCTTATTATTATTTATGACAAAAGTGGAATATTAAATGAGAGATAACTCTCATAAAATGGTTGTTTTTCCCTCGAAAACCCAGACAAATGCATTTTTATTGATTTTTTCGTGGTAAAAGGGCAATAAGATAGGGTAATCTGTAGCGCGTTTTATCCGACGAAAAAATCGCATGTATGAATGAAAGCTCGGCAAATTGTATTTGGCGGGGTTTTTAGCGTGCGATATGATGTCTACTCTATTGAAACGTACTAGTAAAAATAGGTTATTGGATATGCTATATCACCTTGCCCGCAAGGCACTATTCCAGTTCGACCCCGAAAAAGCGCATGAATTGACTTTTCGCCAGCTTCAACGTTTAAATCATTCCCCTTTCCAATGTCTTATTCGCCAATCAGTTGCCACTAAGCCCGTTCAATGTATGGGGCTTTCCTTCAAAAACCCACTAGGGCTTGCTGCGGGTTTAGATAAAGATGGTGAATGTATTGATGCATTTGGCGCAATGGGTTTTGGGTTTATAGAAATTGGTACAGTAACTCCTCGTCCCCAATCTGGTAATGATAAACCGCGGTTATTTCGACTTGTAGAAGCTGAAGGTTTAATTAACCGGATGGGCTTTAATAATAAAGGTGTCGATAACCTTGTCGAGAACGTCAAGAAATCGAATTACGGTGGGGTCATTGGAATCAATATAGGTAAAAATAAAGATACGCCTGTTGAACAAGGTAAAGATGATTATTTAATTTGCATGGATAAGGTCTATGCTCATGCAGGTTATATTGCTATTAATATCTCCTCACCAAATACGCCAGGGTTACGTACATTACAATATGGCGAAGCGCTGGATGATTTATTAAGTAGCATAAAAGCAAAACAACTGGAATTACAATTACAGTACCAAAAATATGTGCCTGTTGCTGTAAAGGTTGCGCCTGATTTATCTGAAGAGGAAATTATCCAAGTTTCAGATAGCCTAGTCAGACATAATATCGATGGCGTTATTGCAACGAATACCACGTTAGATCGTTCTTTGGTTCAAGGGATAAATCATTGCAATGAAGCGGGTGGATTAAGCGGTCGTCCTGTACAATTAAAAAGCACACAAGTTATTAAGATTATTTCGCGTGAATTAAATGGCAAACTGCCAATAATTGGAGTGGGTGGAATTGATTCCCTTACTGCAGCACGTGAAAAAATGGAAGCGGGTGCCTCTTTAATTCAAATTTATTCTGGTTTTATTTACCATGGGCCAAAATTAATTAAAGATATTGTTAATCATATCTAGTAATAAATTGTAAATTTACCTATCAAGGGGGTTTATTTATTCCCCTTTTTAAACTATATTGCTAATAGTGGCTATTTTTGTATCAAATTGAACTCAATTTTTAGTAGATTTGCTATTTAGATAACAATATTATCCGGATATTTCTAACGTATCTTATTTAGTGGATCCAATTTTTAGCATATAAAAATAAGCCCTAGAGTAAATTTAGAAAGGATCACTATAGAGATCATTTCTGCTATATTTACCGGTAAATCGCTAAAGGGTCGTTTATGAATATTAAACCTGATGATCATTGGCGTTGGTATTTTGATCATGACCATAATAGGGTGATGTTAGATCTCGCCAACGGCATGATATTTCGTTCATGTTTTCCTGCTAAGATGCTAACGGTTTTTGCTCGTAATGAGATGCCATTTAGTATCGAAGATGCAGGTGAATATTATTTATTCGATGAGCAGGCTAAAAGATTAAATATTACTCAAGAAGAAAGAGCTGAATTAGTCTTAAATAGCTTAGTTGCTTTTCGTTTTTTAAAACCACAGATGCCAAAGAGTTGGTATTTTTCTTCATTTCACTATATTAATGAACCTAAGCAGGGGCAAATAATTCAAGTGTGTTTAGAAAATACAAACCAGTACTTCACATTTATTATTGCTGAAGCTGGCCCATCTGCGAGTTTATGTTTATTAGCAGAACCAATCTTAGAATTACCCGATCGAACTTTACGGTTTTGCGATCCAATTAAGATCATGAACGATCGCATGCTTGAATATTCATCTAAAGTTAAACGTCAATTATATGGTAATGCTATTTAAATGATCGGCAAAGATCTAGTGAAAAATAGTTAAATAAATAGGTTTCTTTGCTAATTTAATTAATCTAGTTTTGAGAGTTTAACACCATCTGAGAATTACTCCCCTGATGGTGTTAAAAAGCAAAACCAACATTTAGTTAAACGCTAATTTAACCGCTGTTTTTGGGATACAGCTGCAGGCGAGTATGTAACCGTTTTCTTTGATGGCACTTTGTTTTAATGGAGTGACTTCCCCAGAAATAAGCTTAATTTTACAGCGACCACAAATACCTGCTCGACACGAATAAGGGATAGTTAAACCATGGGATTCTAATTGTTCAAGGATCACATTTTGGTTATCACCTGTATATTCTGTTTCCTCAAAAACTAAACTGACATTATTGGCTTGAGTATTTAATTTATTAGCTGCTAGGTCATTTTCCCGCTCTTGAACTAAATATTGTTTTGCAGGTTTAGTTTCTAATACCGTCAGGGTATCACCAACACGAATAACACTTGTATTTTTGATAATCACATTTTGGCCAAAATCGACATCGCCGGTTTCATCTGAACGGAAGGTTTGTAGTGTTGCAAGTGGTTCACTGTGGGGGTGTTTAATCCCTTTTTCTGGGCTAACAGTCGTTAAAATGCATCGGCTACATGGCCTATCTAATGTAAAGACGACATCACCAATTTGAATAGTTTTCCATGTATCTTCTTCAAACGGCTTGGCGCCAGTAATAATTAAGTTGCCACGAAACTGTTCTAATTTAATACTGGCAGGACATCGACGTTGCAGTTCTTGGACAGAAGCTTCGTTGATTAGTAAAAAGGGATAGCCGTCAGCAAAAGACATTGGCACATCTTGGTATTCTTTGACGCGGCGAGAAAGCTGAGGACTAAGCCAGCGTAGTTGTACAGGTTCGTCAAAAAAGCTAGTTAACCAACTATTTATCGCTTCAGGGGCAATAAGTGCGTGAAAATGATTGCCCCAAACTTCAGTAGGGCTCTGTTTCTCATCAAAGTCCTGATACAATACTGTTGCACTTTCGCCATTTGGTGCTCGCAAGTGAAGACCATTATTGAGCATTACCGGTGTAAAAAGTAACATTTGTGGATATTTTCTCGCCGTAATAAATTTACCTTCCAGCGTGGTTACCATAAAATTACGATCAAAAGTCAAACCGCTAATATCAGCGAAGGCGTGGGATAAACGAACTCCTCGCATAGATTTAACTGGGTGTGTATAAAGGCGCGAAAGCGTTATCATTTTTTAATCCTTATAATTGTGCGTAGCAACTTTATGACAACTGCATAAGATTAGCTATAATGCGCAACAATTTTTCATCCAAATTGGTAATAAATACTATGAATTCTCTGTTTGCCAGCACAGCTCGCGGCCTTGAAGAACTACTGAAAACGGAATTAGAATCGCTTGGCGCTAGCCAATGCAAAGTGGCCCAGGGGGGTGTCTATTTTCAGGCCGACGAACGTGTTATGTACCAAAGCCTACTGTGGAGTCGGCTGGCATCGCGTATTTTATTGCCACTGAATGATTTTGACGTCTACAGTGACTTAGATTTGTATCTTGGTGTGCAAGCTATCGACTGGAGTGAGATTTTCTCCGTCAATGATACCTTTGTTGTTCATTTTACAGGGACTAACGAAGAAATTCGCAACAGCCAATACGGTGCATTGAAAGTTAAAGATGCTATCGTAGACAGCTTCGTACGCAAGCTAGACCAGCGCCCTGATGTCGCTCGCCAGCAAGCAGATATTCGTATCAACGTCTACCTTAATAAAGAAAGAGCCAGTGTGGCACTCGATTTAAGTGGTGACTCGCTACATATACGTGGCTACCGTGATTTGGCAGGCCAAGCGCCCTTAAAAGAGACACTGGCAGCAGCAATTATTAACCGTTCTGGTTGGCAACAAGGTACACCATTGGTCGATCCGATGTGCGGTTCAGGAACACTGTTAATTGAAGCTGCAATGATGGCAACAGATAAAGCCCCGGGATTACACCGTACTCATTGGGGCTTTTATGCATGGTCGAAATTTAACGCGGAACTTTGGCGTGAATTAACCACAGAAGCGCAAGTTCGTTTCCGCCAAGGTTTGAAAGAGACGACATCACGTTTTTATGGTTTTGATATTGATAAGCGTGTACTTGAAATGGCTCGTGCGAACGCGCGCCGTGCAGGGTTACAAGACTTAATCACCTTTAAGCAAGGTGATGCCGCAGCATTGGAAAACCCAGTTAACACCGATACGATAGGAACAATTATCAGTAACCCGCCTTATGGTGAGCGTTTAGAAAGTGAGCCTGCTTTAATTGCGCTACATAGCCAATTAGGGCGTATCGTGAAGGCTCGCTTCCCTGGGTGGCGTTTATCGATTTTTAGTGCTTCTCCTGAGTTACTTAGCTGTTTGCAACTGCGTTCAGAGCGTGAATTTAAGGCCAAGAATGGTCCTTTAGATTGCATTCAAAAGAATTATCAATTAGCGGCTACACCGTCAGAAACTATCGCGGAAATTTCACCTGATTTTGCAAATCGTTTACGTAAAAATATCAAGAAATTAAATAAATGGGCAAAACAACAAGGTATTGATAGTTACCGTGTTTATGATGCGGATTTACCTGAATACAATGTTGCGGTTGATATTTATGGCGATAAAGTGGTGATTCAAGAATATGCACCACCAAAAACCGTTGATGAACGCAAAGCGCGTCAACGCTTATTTGATGTGATCACTGCAACAATGAATGTGCTAGAACTAACATCGAATCAGCTAGTGTTAAAAACACGCCAGCGCCAAAAAGGTAAGCAGCAATATGAGAAATTAGCCCAAAAAGACGATTTCTTTTTAGTACAAGAATACAATGCAAAAATGTTGGTGAATTTGACGGACTATCTAGATACGGGGTTATTCCTTGACCATCGTATTGCCCGTAAAATGTTAGGCCAAATGAGTAAAGATGCGGATTTCCTAAACTTGTTCTGTTATACCGGTACTGCCACTGTGCATGCAGGGCTTGGTGGCGCGAAAAGCACCACTTCCGTCGATATGTCACGTACTTATCTTGAGTGGGCTGAAAAAAACCTACAAGCGAATGGGCTAACAGGTCGTCAGCATCGTTTAATTCAAGCGGATTGCTTGAGTTGGCTGGCAAATAGCCGGGAGCAATTTGATTTGATCTTTATTGATCCGCCAACATTTTCAAATTCAAAACGCATGGATGGTACATTTGATGTACAACGGGATCATATCCAATTGATTACCCATCTAAAACGGTTATTGCGCCGTGGTGGAACCGTGATGTTTTCTAATAACAAACGCGGTTTCAAAATGGATCTTGAAGCAATTAAAGAATTAGGATTACAAGCACAAGAAATCACAGCTAAAACACTGTCAGAAGATTTTGCTCGTAACCGTCAAATACATAACTGCTGGTTAATTAGCCACGCAGAGTAAGGATAGAATCAATGGCTTTAATTAATTTGTCGGGTGCATACCTTTCGTTTAGTGATGCCCCATTACTGGATAATACCGAAATTCATATCGAAGATAACGAACGTGTGTGTTTGGTTGGTCGCAACGGTGCGGGTAAATCGACATTAATGCGAGTGTTAACGAAAGAGCAGCCGCTGGATGATGGCCAGTTAATTTACGAGCAAGACTTGATTGTTGCTCGCTTACAGCAAGATCCACCGCGTAATATTGAAGGCACTATTTTTGATTTTGTGGCTGAAGGCGTTGCAGAACAAGCTCAGTACCTCAAAGATTATCACCATGTTGCGAAAGAGGTCGAAACTGACCCGAGCGAGAAAAATTTAAATAAATTAGCTGAATTGCAAGAGGTGTTGGATAACCGTAATTTATGGTTATTAGACTCTCGTATCAGTGATGTCCTGAAAAAACTCGGTTTACCTGCGGATGCAGAACTGTCTTCATTATCAGGTGGTTGGTTACGTAAAGCGGCTTTGGGCCGTGCGTTAGTGAGTAACCCGAGAGTATTATTTTTAGATGAGCCAACCAACCACTTAGATATTGAAACAATTCTTTGGCTGGAAAATTTCTTAAAAGATTTCCAAGGTAGTATCGTATTTATTTCCCATGACCGTTCATTTATCCGCAATATGGCAACCCGTATTATTGATTTAGACCGTGGGCAATTGTCTTCTTGGCCGGGTAATTATGATGACTACTTGGTGAACAAAGAAGAAGCTTTGCGTGTTGAAGAGATGCAAAATGCAGAATTCGACCGTAAATTAGCCCAAGAAGAGACGTGGATCCGCCAAGGTATTAAAGCGCGTCGTACTCGTAATGAAGGGCGTGTTCGTGCACTGAAAGCGCTACGCGTAGAGCGTTCAGAGCGTCGTGAGGTGATGGGCACAGCGAAAATGCAAGTCGGTGAAGCAGCTCGTTCTGGCAAAATTGTATTTGAAATGGAAAATGTGAATTACCAGATTGATAATAAAGTACTGGTAAAAGATTTTTCAGCTCAAGTATTACGTGGTGATAAAATCGCTTTAGTTGGGCCAAATGGTTGTGGTAAAACAACATTGTTGCGCTTAATGCTAGGGGATTTACAAGCAGACAGCGGACGAGTGCATTGTGGTACTAAGTTGGAAGTTGCTTATTTCGACCAGCATCGTGCGGCATTAGACCCAGATAAAACCGTGATGGATAACTTGGCAGAAGGCAAACAAGAAGTCATGGTAAATGGTAAGCCACGCCATGTTCTAGGCTATTTGCAAGATTTTATGTTCCCACCAAAACGTGCGATGACACCTGTTCGAGCACTTTCAGGCGGTGAGCGTAACCGGTTACTGCTCGCGCGTTTATTCCTAAAACCAAGTAACTTATTGATCCTCGATGAACCGACTAACGACCTTGATGTCGAAACTTTAGAGTTACTTGAAGAATTAGTTGATGGTTACCAAGGAACGGTTTTACTGGTCAGCCATGACCGAGAATTTGTCGATAACAGCGTGACAGAGTGCTGGATCTTCGAAGGTAATGGGGTTATTAACCGTTTTGCTGGTGGGTATTACGATGCTCAACAGCAAAAAGCACAAACCGTGAGTTTGAAAGCAGAACAAACGGGTAAAGTGGCTAGCCAAGATAAGCAGACGAAATCGAAAGAAACGGTAAAACGTTCAAATAAGCTCAGTTACAATTTATTACGTGAATTGGAACAATTACCAGCAAAATTGGAACAACTTGAAAGTGAAATTGAAGCGCTGCAAGCTCAAGTTGGTGATGCTGATTTTTTCAACCAACCACATGATGTAACAGAAAAAACGCTGAGTCAGTTAGCGGCAAAAGAAGCTGAGTTAGAGCAAGCGTTTGACCGTTGGCAAGAGCTTGAATTGCTGAAAAACGGCTAATTACGTTTTAATTAAAGGAGCAAATACACTTTGTGCAACCATGAGTCTCATGAACATGTGCTTTGTCCTCAGTGTGACATGTTGGTTGCAGTCCCTGAATTGGAGCAAGGGAGCAAGGCAACGTGTCCACGCTGCGAGACCACATTGGTCTCAAAGTGGCGATATCCGTATAAGCAGCCAGCAGCATATGCCTTCAGTGCATTAATTATGTTGTTTGTTGCCTGCTTATTCCCCTTTGTTAAGATGGGGGCCGCAGGGATTGAAAATGAAATCTCGTTATTTCAAATAATTGAAATTATAGCAACCACACGTTATAGCGGTCTGGCACTCTTTTTTCTATTTTTTTCATTGATTATTCCTGCATTTTGCATGATCACAATTATTCTTTTAGGGTTGCAAGTTCATATTCCTAAAAGTATCAAAGTGGTGATAACCCGCATTTTGTTCCAAATGAAAGCGTGGTGCATGGCTGAGATTTTTTTAGCGGGAGTCTTAGTCAGCTTTGTTAAATTGATAGCTTACGGTGATATTGGCATTGGGTTAAGCTTTTTACCTTATTGTGCGTATTGCATGCTACAAGTAAGGGCTTTTCAATGCTTAGATCGCCATTGGCTGTGGAACCGAATTGAAGCGGCTCCGAAGCTAGATAGGCGGTTAATCGTGGGCCAGACAGGTATTAAACAAGACGTACGTTTATGCCTAGTGTGTACGGCGATTTTACCTGCCGAACAATCAAAATGTCCACGTTGTCACTCCCATGGCAGTGTACGTAAAAACCAAAGTTTACAATGGACTTTGGCGCTTTTAGTCACATCAATTATGTTGTATATCCCTGCTAATGTGTTGCCAATGATGACTACTAATACGTTGGGAACGGCATTAAATTCAACCATTATTGATGGTGTGATTTTGTTGTGGGAAGACGGGTCATATCCTGTTGCCATGGTGATTTTTGTGGCCAGTATCATGGTACCTACATTGAAAATGATAGGAATTGCGTGGCTTTGCCTAGATTCTAAAGGGTACGGTAATCGCGACCCGCATCGTATGCACTTTATTTATGAGCTGGTGGAATATGTCGGCCGTTGGTCAATGATAGATGTGTTTGTTATCACTATTTTAGCCTCTTTGGTTCAAATGGGGCAATTGATGAATATTGTCCCTGCGATGGGGATTATTTTCTTTGGTGTGGTTGTTATTCTCACAATGTTTGCAGCGATGACCTTTGACCCTAGATTAACATGGGACCGCTGTGAAAGAAAAAATGCAGTAAATACTGTTGAACAAGAAGGAGTCATCGGGTGACTGATAAAGAAACACCACAGGCCAATGCCAAAATTAGCAAGCTAAAAAGTTGGTCGCCTGTATGGGTGATCCCAATAGTGACGCTCTTGCTTGGTGCTTGGGTCTTATTTTACCACTTTAGCAACCAAGGCCCAGAAGTGACATTAATCACTTACAATGCTGAAGGAATAGAAGCGGGTAAAACGAAAATTAAAAGTCGCAGCGTTGATATTGGCGTTGTGGAAAGCGTGACTCTCGATGATAATTTTAGTCGAGTGATCATTAAAGCGCGCTTGAACAATGAAATGAAAGAGTTGCTACGTACCGATTCCGCGTTTTGGATTGTAAAACCGACAATCGGTCGTGATGGTGTCACTGGGCTGGGCACATTACTTTCAGGTGCTTATATTGAGCTTCAACCGGGGTTAGCGGCAAAAGAGCATTTCGAGTTCACTCTGTTGGATACCCCTCCTCTTGCATCACCAGATGCTAAGGGCATTCGTGTGGTACTGGTGAGTGATAAAGCAGGGCAATTAAACCCAGGTGACCCTGTATTATTCCGTGGTTACCGAGTCGGTTCTGTTGAAACTAGCAACTTTGATATGGATAAGCGTGATATGCGCTACCAATTATTTATCAATGCGCCGTATGATAAATTAATTAGTTCAAATGTACGTTTCTGGAAAGACAGTGGTATTGCTTTTGATATGTCATCCCAAGGTGTTCACGTTGAAATGGGCTCAATTGCTACACTGCTTACTGGTGGTGTGAGTTTTGATGTTCCAACGGGATGGGTTCCAGGTGCAAATGTGAAGGAAAATACGGAATTTCAACTGTTTGACAACCAAAGCAGTATTCAAAACTCTTTGTATACACAGTATCAAGATTTTGTCTTATTTTTCTCCGACTCAGTGCGAGGCTTGCAACCAGGCGCGCCGGTCGAGTTCCGGGGTATTCGTTTAGGTACTGTTGCACAAGTGCCTTTTTATACGGAAGGTTTAGACCAATCTCTGGATAATGACTTTAGAATTCCTGTTTTGATTCATATTGAGCCAGAACGTTTCTCTAAAGATGTTGGCAAGAATTTTAATTTAAAAAATGAATTAAATTTAGCATTGAAAGATGGCTTGAGAGCATCATTAAAATCAGGAAATTTACTAACTGGCGCATTATTTGTTGACTTGGATTTTGTGCAAAATGCAGAGCCTTATAAAGGCCCAATGGTGGTTGCTGGCTATAAAATTATCCCAACAACCAGTGCAGGGTTAGCGCAAATTCAACAAAAAGTCATTGCAGTGTTAGATAAAATTAACAATATGCCAATTGAACCGATGCTTAATCAAACCACACAAACATTGGCAGAAGGGCAGAAAGTTGTTAAAGAGGCTAATGCTATGTTAGCACAGCTTAACAAAGTGATGGCGAGTAAAGAGTTCCAGAATTTACCTCATGACTTGCAAAAAACACTGCAAGAAATGAACCGAGCAATGCAAGGTTTCCAACCTGGTTCACCAGCTTATAATAAAATGGTGGATAACATGCAGCGTTTAGACCAAGTATTGAGAGAAGTTCAGCCACTTTTACGTACCTTGAATAATAAGAGTAATGCACTAGTTTTTGAAGCTGAACCCACGAAGGATGTTGAGCCTAAAGGAGTGAAAAAATAATGAGATATTTATTATCGATATTTGTTTTGTTATTGGCGGCTTGTAGTAGTACCCCAGAGAAAAAGTACTACCAATTGCCAATGAAAACTCCTCAGATACAATCTGCCGAGGTGATGGATAAAGGCCAAGTATGGTTGCAGCGTATTATGTTATCGGATGTACTGACGTCAAATGGTATTACCTACCAAACGACAGATGTCAGTTATACCAATGCAAGTACCCACTTATGGGCTAGCCCATTAGAGCAACAACTTGGGCAGTCGATGGTGAGTGAATTATCTGCAGCATTACCTGAAAAATTGGTATCGTTGCAGCCATTACAGAACTCACCGGATACACTTGATATCACTTTAACGGCCTTTAATGGGCGGTATGACGGGAAAGTATTAGTGCAAGGTTTCTGGACTTACTCTCATGATAACAACGTGATCCGCCGTAATTTTGATGTACAGTTAGATCAAAATGAAGATGGCTATCCAGAGTTAGTCCGTACGTTATCGATGGGGTGGCAGCAAGTGGCTGAGAGCATTGCGAAAGAAATAGATAAATACTAGTTATTGGCAACTATTTAAGTAAATTATATTAAATGCACCTTGAATATATGTAGTTTTATATATTTCAGGTGCATTATTATTTTTATCAAATATAGATATTCTTTTAATTTATATATTAGTGAACAATAACTTCTTTTATTCGCTAATATTATGATAAATAAAAGAATGTTTTTATTTTTAATTTAAATCAATGAGTTATGCTAATTGTCACATACAAGTCACACTTATGCTATTTATGACAAATATATGAAAATCTTTACTTGATTTTTTTATCAACGGGCGCTATTTCTATAGAGTACCTATTAAAAAATAGTAGGTGCTGTTTTCTTTTCCATTTAAATGATGAGGGAAGTAAGGCATGAAAAGACAGAAGCGAGACCGTTTAGAAAGAGCTTTATCAAGAGGTTATCAAGCAGGTTTAGCGGGGCGTTCTAAAGAGATGTGCCCATATCAAGCAGTAGATGCTCGGTCGCATTGGCTAGGTGGTTGGCGAAAGGCGATGGAGGACCGAACCGTAGCGGTAGTATAATCCCCATATTCTTTGATCCTTTAGGTTAAATAGCCTGTACTGATTTTCTTGCGTATTTTTGGGTTTTCAAGTTAAAGAGATCAATCAATTTAAGAACCTCCGCCATTGCGGAGGTTTGCATTTCAAAGCTTAAAATGCGCTCGTGTCTTTAAAAAGACCCACTTTTAAGTCTGTTGCAGTATAAATTAATTTACCATCAACTAATACTTCACCGTCTGCTAAACCCATAATCAGTTTACGGTTGATCACGCGTTTAAAGCTGATGCGATAAGTGACTTTTTTCGCGGTAGGGAGAACTTGGCCAGTAAATTTAACTTCGCCAACGCCTAACGCACGCCCTTTACCTTCACCACCGAGCCAGCCAAGGTAGAAGCCAACTAACTGCCACATTGCATCAAGGCCTAAACAGCCTGGCATGACAGGGTCGTTTGTAAAGTGGCAGCCAAAGAACCAAAGGTCCGGATTAATATCCAGTTCAGCTTCCACATAACCTTTGTTAAATGTACCACCATCTTCAGTCATACTGACGATACGATCCATCATCAACATGTTTCCTGATGGCAATGGAGGACCATTTTCTCCAAATAACTCGCCTTTACCAGAAGCAATTAAATCATCTTTTGTGTAGGATCCGCGTTTCTCAACCATGTTCTTAAGATAGCCTTTATTATGTGTAGGGCTACAGGATAGCGTACACTTGTACGCTGAACAACTCCGATCTGCTATTTTTTACGCAATCTTTACTCAACTCATCCATTTTAAGAACCAAGGGAGTCTAGCTTTATCAGGTGAGTTTGCTTGGTTGATTCGTTCTTGAATTAAAGCTAACAGGTGTACATTTTCCTCTTCAGCTTGTTGTTCAAAGTAAGGCTGCTTAGTGAGTAAAGTAATGGCTTGGGCAACATGTTCAACAGGCCAAATATGGAATTGACCTTTTTGTACCGCTTCAACGACAGCCGACTTGGTGCATAAATGGCGCACATTTGCCATTGGGATGATGACACCTTGACTACCAGTTAATCCTCGTTTTTCACAGATATCGAAGAAGCCTTCAATTTTCTCATTTACCCCACCAATAGGTTGGACATAACCAAATTGGTCAACAGCACCGGTGATGGCAATTTGCTGATCAATAGGTTGTAGAGCTAATGCACTAATTAAAGCACACAGCTCTGCGAGCGATGCGCTATCACCATCAACTTCACCATAGGATTGCTCAAAGACGATAGAGGCGGAAAAAGGCTGAGGTTGTTCTAATTTAAGCTCGTAATTTAAATAGGCTTGCATGATCATCATGCCTTTAGCATGAATATTACCACCTAGCTCGGCTTTACGTTCTACATCGGTAAATTCACCATCACCTAAATGCGCAACACAGGTGATTCGCGAAGGTTCGCCAATGGCATCTGGGTGCCCCGGGTATTGCAAAACAGACAAACCATTAACTTGCCCGATGACTTCGCCTTCGGTTTTAACAAAGATTTGTTCTTGTAAAATATCATCTTGAGTACGTTCAGCAAGAAAACTGTGGCGCCATTGGCGATTTTCATTTGCTTGATTAAATGACTCTTGAGTAAGCAAATGGTTAACATGGTAATGGCTGGCATCGACAAGAGATCGAACTAACCAAAGAATATCAAGAGGAAGATTAAATTTATCTTCACAGTAACGTACAGCTTGTTGGATAAAAGGAAGCCAACCTTCAGGCGAAATATTCGGTAGTTTATTCGAATCAATAATGGATTTTATGTAACGCATCCATAAGGCCAATTGCTCTTCATCCTCGAAGAACATAATAGGCTCATATTCGCCATAAATAGCGCAGCTAAATAGCTCCGGTGCTGTAAATTCAAATTCTTCTAAAGCGAGTCGGTCACCAACAATAATAACTTTAAGTTCTAAGGGGTGTGGCTCAATTTCAATTGGTAAAGGTTGATTTTCAGAATAAGGTAACCATTCAAGTTGTTGACGGTTAACCATATTTTTTAGGCGAGCCCACATTAAAGGCTGGCTAATTAATGCACTAGCTGCGATAACTAATATGCCGCCATTGATTTGATGAAGTAAGCCAGGCACTAAATTCGAGGACGGGGTGACATAGCCGAATAATTGTTCAGGTTCTATCCAATTACGGTAAGCGATTTTTTCACGAGAAGAAAAACGGCTTTTAACACCATTTTTCCACTGAAAAAGTCGGTTATCTTCAGATAACTGATAATCACCATCAATGGCGTTGATCTCTGCTAGCAGGGGGGCAATTGCATTAGCATAAAGGCTAAGATATGCCTCACTTTCATCAGACTTGATAAACATAAAGCGCGTTTGGGCAAATTCATCAACAAAATGTTGTATGCCATCAGACAGCCTAGGCTGAATGTCTGACAAAATTGCAGGGGGCAACGTTTCTGAAGATACAAATTTCGTCTGAAATGACGATAAGTTAGGAATTAGGCCTTGCCATGTTAGTTCTTGACTGATCACTATAATTATCTGCTATTAATAGGGTTATAAATAAAATGCCTGCCAATAAGCTGGGCGTATATGCCTGAACAAGGTTTATTTAATAAATTTGCTAAATAACATTGTTTGTTTTATAAACAAAATTCAGGCTAATTCATTACCCAATGGGCAAGCCTGTTATATTAGCCTTTGATAGGCAATCTTGCAGCAATAATTGTTGAATTATCGACTAGAATAACGAAAACATAAACACAATAGGTAGTGTCATTGGCCAAGTTAAGCCAATAAGTATGGCGCTCAATAAACGCATAAAACAGTTAGGGTCTTTTGTAACGAGTAAGGTAAATAGCATTGCGCATACTCCGCCAATCCCATAGATGACGAGCATGTATTCAAATGTGGACATGCAGTTTTATTAATTTGTTAACAGATAGGGGCAGATTGTACACTATTTTCACAAGGGTAGGTTGTCTTCTTTACTGAAAAAGTGAATATTCTACTAAATCGAATATCTGCTTGAGTATTTTGTTTATAATCTTGCTAATATAAAGATAGGTTCAATTTTCTTCAGGAAAAATTATGAAATATCAGCAGCTTGAAAATCTTGAATGTGGCTGGAAATGGGAATACCTCGTCAATAAAGCAAGAGGTGGTGAAGCTATTACCCGTTATATAGAAAGAAGCGCAGAAAAAGAAGCGATAGACTTGCTGCTAAAAATGGAAAATAGACCGATTGATGTACTAAAGTGGATCTCTTTGCATATGAATCCTGAGCTTGATAATCGAATGAAACAGAGTATTCGAGCGAGGCGTAAACGTCATTTTAATGCAGAACATCCCCATACACGTAAGAAATCAATAGATTTAAATTTTTCGGTGTGGCAGCGTTTGTCTAATCTTGCAGTGAAGCGTAATAAAACGTTGTCTGAAACTATTATTCAGTTGATTGAAGATGCAGAACATAAAGATAAATACGAAAGCCAGATGAGCTCATTAAAGCAAGATTTACAAGCGATCCTCGGGACGTCAAAGGAAAAGGATAATTAACAAAGGTTAGCGGCTCATTACTGTTGTATGTATTCAAGTAGTATGCTTTTATTACGAGATATTTATTTTAAAGTGAATTTTTATATCGTTCCTATTATTCTAATAGTAAAAAAAAACCCCAATATTAATTGGGGTTTTTATGTTCAGTTCGAAATTCAAACTAGGGCTAAGAATTAAGCACCTGGTTGAGTTACAACTTCAGTTGTACCTTGGATTTCGATTTCAACGCGACGGTCTGGTGCTAAACATTCGATCAGAGCAGCACGGCCTTTAACATCGTCACATTTGTTACCAGTTACTGGATCTTCTTTACCACGGCCTTCTGCAGCGATTGCGCTAGCTGGAACGCCTTTAGCAACTAAGTAGTCAACTACAGACTGAGCACGTTTTTGTGACAGTGGCAGGTTGTAGTTTTGTGAACCGATACGGTCAGTGAAACCAACTACCAGTACGCGACCTTGAGTTGGGTCGATGCTGCTAAGTTCGTTGTACAGCTCATTCAGAGCTTCTTGACCTTCTGGTTTCAGGCTTGCTTTGTTGAAGTTAAACAGAACGTCTGAACGCAGAGTAAAACGTTTGTTTTCAACAACTGGAGCAGGAGCTACAACTGGAGCTGGAGCAACAACTGGAGCATCAGCTTGACCGAAACGGTAAGCAACACCAACACTCAGCATGCCGTTGTCTGGACGAGTACCGATATTGTCTTTGTCACCTAAGTTGCTAACCCATTGGTAGTCTAAACGAGTCGCCCACTCTGGAGTGATTGCGTACTCAAGACCCAATGCGTATACAGGTGCAACGCCAGTGTCAGTTTCTTTGAAACGTTCGCCATTTTGGTGAGCTTTAGCTTCAGTACGGTAAACCATACCACCTAAACGAGTGTAAACGTCTAAGTCATCAATGATTGGATAGCTTAATTTGGTAGTTAATGAAACACCCATAGATTTCAGGTCACCGCTGTTACCAGCGCCTTTGTATTTCATTTTACCGAACCAATCGTAGCCTAGCTCAAAGCCTAAGTATTGGTTATATTGGTAACCAGCGTAGGCACCTGCACCGATTGTGTCACGGTCAGTGCTGTTACCAACAGTGCCCCAACCTGCATAGTCTGTACCAGTTTTTGCTGGGTTCAGGCTAGTGTCTTCATAGTGAGACCAACCTAATTTAGCACCGGTATACCAAGTGTTATCTTTTGGAGCTGCTTGTGCAACGGTTGCAAAAGCTGCTACTGCCACTGCTACTGCGATAGCTGTTTTTTTCATTTTTACGCCTCGTTATCATCCAATATTGGCTTGGCTTCGCTGAGCCTTATTATATGCCATTGGTTTAATTTACTTGCTAGGTTTCGCAGACATTATCTACAAAAAAATAATAAAAGTAAAAAAATAATGCCATAAGCCGAACAAGCTAAAGTCTACAACGAACTTAAAAAGATACAAGTAGAGTGAGCAATAATCGTTAAAAAAAGTATTTTTTTAGTGTATAAATCAG